>Ga0209518_1000526_pt1 | contig 49263 bp, 85 predicted proteins | sample RifGroB1_FD_183993 | JGI IMG/M metagenome (GOLD analysis project Ga0209518, IMG submission 183993) | Groundwater microbial communities from Rifle, Colorado, USA - Groundwater B1 (SPAdes) (version 2) | ecosystem: Environmental > Aquatic > Deep subsurface > Groundwater | place: Rifle, Colorado...
CATTTATTGGAACAAGGTTAGCTGGGGGATGGACTTTATCAAGCAATTTAATTGCAGATATTCTTCCAAACTATATGACATATTTTGATTCTCTTGGGACTAAATTTAGGGGGTTTTCTGATAATTTTGCACAAAGTATAACTTATTATGCAAATGGAGCAGATATAAGACAAACATTAGGAGATGTTTTAATTCCAGGTATTGTGTATAGATTAGGAGGGTTTACTGCTGATTTGGATTGGGCGACTGGCGCTGGGGCAACAGAAATTCTTCGTCTTCAATTTAGTGATGGAGTAGATCAAACTAACTATACTATTAGCACAGGGGCTGATGGAGATAGAAGCGCTTGGACTGAGTTTTCTACAACACATACTGTAAATGCTAATCCAACTACTGCAACTTATATGTTAGATTATGCAGAAACTGCAGATAAAAGTTTGACTGTTGTATTTGATGATGTCTATTTAGAACACGCCAGAGATACAGATGATTATGCAAGTGGAGTTTACACATTTGATGATGACCCAGATGCTGGAAGTGTTAATTTTAACTTAATTACTCAATATCAAACATTAGAATTAGCTAACGGCGGGAGAGTAAGATATGATGCTACTGGAACTGGAAGAGGTATTGCAAAATATGAAACAACTGCTGAATTTACAAATGCACCTAAAGCATTATATAATAATTTAGTGAACATGTTAGCTTGGCAAAATAGTGGAAATTTATTAGTTTTTCACCCTGGAGGAGATTATACTTTAAATACATCTCCTTATATCCAAAGAACAGGACAAAGAATTCCCCCAGTAATGTATGGTTATATGGAACTTACCCCAAAAACTCATAATCATTGGGATTTGTTGAATTATGTTTCATTTTCCTTCAAATTTATGGAGGTCTAACTATGGCGAATCAGTTCACTCGAAGATTTTATGATACAAGCACTGACCCTACTTCTGCATTAACCGATGCTATTACTGTTAAGGTACAAGAAGTTATCTATGGCGCTACTGTAACGGCAAGCGCTATTACTTTAGCTATCTTTGCAACAGAAGCTGATTCCGGGTGGAGACGAGGAACAGTCACTAATCCAGGGAACTATTATATTTTTTTTGATGATGTTTTGGATAGTGATAATAGTCCTATCTATATTGGAACAGATATTACAGTTCCGGTAATTTATATTTATAAAAATATTACTATTACTGGAACTTATGATAGTGTTGAAACATTGACAACAGGAGCGGGAAAATTAGCTGCTACAAGTTTTGGGGGTACTCCCTATTTTACTGGAACAGGTGTAGAGATTTTTATATCTCCAATTACAGATAGAAATATTTATTGGGATAGGGATAATATAGCTGTTGCCAGTAATCAACTATCATTTGAAATTTGGGCGGGGGCTGCTGGGGTAGATGATACTGCAATTTGTGATATAATCATTTTTAGGGCATAGTAAATGGGCAATTATACTTCAATACCCGAAGAATATGGAGTTGATCTCTATACTCTCTTAGATTCAGGAGATAGTATTGATAAAGCAGTAACCAGAAAAGTTACTGCTTATGAAATCAAATTCTATCTACAGGATAACACATCTCAGTGGATTGATTTATCTGATAGAGTAGATGTAGAAGGAGTCAACCGGCTTATATCCTTAGCATCTCTAACAATTAAAGCAGAGGATAAGGAAGATGGTGGGTCTTTTTCTACTACTTTAAGTGGTGTTAGTTTAGATAATCACGATGGGTTTTTTGATGACCATATTGAAAGTTCTTTACAAGAAGCAGGAACGGGGGACACTGCAGATTTTGCAGAGTCTAAGAATTGGCAGGAAAATGTCTTTTATCGAAATCAATGTAAAGTAGTTGCCAGATTTCATTTATCAAATGGTACATTCTTAGATTATACATTAGGAGTATTTTTAGTAGAGCGGTTTGAAACTTCATATCCTTTTGGTACAGCAGAGATGACAATTACCGGATTATCTAAACCTTTAATGGAAGAGTCTGCTGAAAAGGTAAAAGGAGGAAATGATTGGTATCGTAGAGTTCCTATTCCTTTTTTAGTTCGGGCATTATTGGAAAGCTATTATGGGCAACCATTAGATAATAATTGGATGATTCATACTATTTTAGAATTGAAAACAGCAAATAATGGTAGTGAAAAATATATAAGCAGATATGGCAGACCTCCTTCATTGATTGGAACTAATTTAGGGACAGCTACTGAACAAATCAGCTATAATGTTTCTACTGAAGAAACAAGAGCTATTTGTGTATGGGAGTTAGGAACAGAACTTCCTGATGTGTCTCTTACTTATGTAAGAACTGTTGCTGGAAGTCCGTATATTCTTAAATTTGATAGTATTCCTTTCGTAGCTACTGATGGTATTTACCCCGCTGCGGGAGACTTGATTGAAATTTATAATAAAACAGGTATCAATGAGAATAATGGAAATGCTGGATTTTATGTTATTGATAAGGTTGAAGTAGAAACTACAACCCTAAAGCTTACTCTCAGAACTGAACTCCCAGGACTTACGGAAGGGGGGCAAGAAGCTTATCATATCCACCGAGTTTATATGGGAATTGGAGAAAAACTCTATTATTGGATACCAAAAAGAGATATATATGTTTTAGTAGATGCAGGAATCTCAGGAAAGAATATTAGACGCTTATGGTATAATAAGAATAATGGTAAAGTTTATGGAGCAGCTTGGACTACTCCAGATATGTATGGAGATATTAGAGTATCTATAGATTTTTTCAAATTAAATAATACTGAAATTCATTGGATGAGTGTTGATGGTACTCCCGCTAAAACTCAAGTAGTTACCGGAGAAATTTGTATTTATCCAGCAGCTACTAATGCAAGTAAACTTGGACATGATGGAGTTGCTTTTTTTGGGGAAAATCTTACTGTTCCATTCAGACAACAGGTAGGATGGTCAACTGCAAATACTTATGGTATTAATTGGTATAAACGAAAAGATGCTCTTGAAACAGATGGGGTAGCAGTATCTTCAGAATATATTGCTGATGGAACTCTTGATTATAAAAGAGAATTTGAAAAGGGAGCTTACTATTTTGATATAGTGGGTTCTCCTGTATGGTATTATGCTTCATTAGGGCAAGTAGGTTGCATTCTTTATAATCCAGATATTACTTTATCTTCAGATGGGTATATTTTTTATACTCGTGACTCATCAGGTTCTGTGGGGCAAGCTACTCCTAGTTATAGTTATGTCTTATTAAAGGTTAGTGATTGGAGTATAACAAATTTACAAAATACTCCTAACCCCTTTACAAATCCTCTATTTCCAATGTGTGGTTGTTCTGCTGATAGAAATGAATCTTCAGGGTCAAAATATTTTTATTTTGTGGGAACTTATTTTAATACAGCAGAGGGTAATGGAAAATATCGTTCATATTTATATAAATTAGATATTCAAAACTGGACGACTGCGGTTCCCGTATTATTATGGTCATCTCCAGATAGTGGAGGAATGGATATTCCTTTAGATATTATCTCTCTTGCTATAAATAATGGGAATTCTTTTAATATTCTTCTTTCTGGAATTCATGATAGAACAGGAGTAACTGGTAATTCTACAACAGCACCGACTGCTTATTCTGTGGGGCTTAATACTATGACACCTACTACCGCTATAGGAAGAGGTAGCCCATTTATTCATTTAGAAAAAGAAATATCTCGTTTTAGTTATAGCAGAAGAGTTATTGGAATAGACCCAGAATTGGGGCAATTATTTAGTTATAGAGGACTCAATTGGACAGTTAGTTCTACTAATAGTTATTTTAAAGCATTGGATAATTATAATACACTCACTGATTTAGATTTTAACTGTTATTCTAATCTTGCAATAGCTTATAAACAACCGTATGATAATACAGACGAAAATAACATATTTACTATTGTTTATGGGATTTCTTCCCCCCATTATGATAATGATTTGATGAAAGAAGCTGTAATTGGGGAATATGTTTTATGGAAGTTTGAAAATTCATTATCTATTTCACCACCTGTAGCAGATTTTTCTGGAATGAAGATTTGGGAAGCTATAAGTGAATTGGCTAAAAGTGGAATGTGTGTTACTAATTTTGATAATCAGGGGAATTTCTTCTTTGTAAATAGAAGCCAAGAAACCCCTTATGATAGAATTTATTCCATTTATGATAGTGATGATAATTATCCAATTGTATCAATAGATAAATCCAGAGCGTTTGATGAAATATATAATATTTGCAATTTTACTCCATCTAAACTTACTCTATCTGAGACAGAATTTGGTGTGATGTTTAAAACTCGTTCAACTGGTATATATCTAAGCGAAGAAGATTTTCTTTTAAACTACACAAGTAATAATAAAATAGGAATCACTCTACATTGTGAAACAGGGGGAATTTTATATGCAGATGGGTATGCTGGAACTAATTATTTAGATGTAGTTCGGTCAAAATGGAAATGGTTGATTGAAACAGATGTAGTAGAAACATTTATTACTTCAACAAATGTTATTGGAACAACTACAACAGGAATTGTTTTAGGAGATACAACTGATGTTACTACAAATAAATTAGCTGTTGTAACCTTATCAGACCAGACGGAAGCCGTGATGAAAATTACTTCTGTTACCTCTGCTACTAATACAATTGAATGGAGTAATACAAACGCAAGCATCACTGGATTAACTGATGTTGCTTCTGATTTATTTCCTGCTGGTACTATTGTAAAGATTATGGATGCTGCCACTTTAGGATATACAATGGGAATTCAGACATCATCTTTAACTCCATCATACTGGAGTAGTGATGGAATTACCTATTTAACTGTTGCTGCTGATAAAGATTGGACAGGTAACGGACTCTCTTATTTAACAGTAAATGATATATCTCATATTTCAATAGGAAATTATTTACTCCTTGAAGAAGAAAATTTAACTACGGGGGTTATTAGAACATCTCAATATTATTTTAAAGTAATAAGTTTAGATACAACAAATAAAAGAGTTTATTTTACTTGGGGGGATGAAGTTGCTACAGGAAGTGCTTTAGATGCTTCTGCAGATTTTGCAATAAATACAAAAATAAAAGCCTACTGGGTGCCCTTTGTTACTTCACAAGCTACAGAAATTGGGGGGTCTGGAATAAGAGTATCTATTGGTCTCAATTCTATTAGTGATACTCAAAGTTATTTCTATTTTGAAGCTGGCGACAACATCCACATTAGTAATGAAGGTATGAAATTGGAACCTGCCAGCGAGCAAAAGGTAGTAATTTCCAATGCCACTTCAATTGGAAAATATGGAAGAAAAGAATATTCAATGAATGACAGCAAATTTATGCAGAAGATTGTTGCACAAGTTTTAGCACAAAACATAGTAGCGGAATATGCAGACCCCAAATATATTTTAACAGTAACAACTTTAATGGACCCCACACTGACTTTAACAAATTCAAGCGGTGTTATCAATCGAGTAAAAGTCAGATGTAAAGAACTATTTCCTCGTTCTGCAGGTTATGAAAGAAAATGTAAGATTAGACAAATTCAACATAATTTTAGGAACTTTACCAGTCAATTAACTTTGAAAGATGTAGACGCATACTAAGGAGAATATAAATGAAAAGATTAATTCCAGCGCTGTTCATTATTTTAATTTTATCATACTTTGCTAATGCTACTCTCTACAGAATTAGATATAGCTTAGATTGTGATTCACTAATCTATGCAGATAGTTCTGTGATTTTTGATAGCACTACCTCAGCAAAACTATATTGGAATCCAGCTACATCAGAAATCAGAGCAAGTATATCGGGATATACCTTACTGCGCTTAGGAGCTGATACTGTTACGGTAGATACCCTGCTTTATGTAGAAGAATTGACAACTACTGATTTAGTAACAATTGGGGATACCTTAATTACTACAAATACATTTGCCTGGCGCTTAGGATTTCTAAATTTTAACTCTGGGCAGACAGTTATTCTAAGTGAATTAGCAGTACATCCAACAAATACAAATGGGTTAATATTTGCATCTTGTTCTGCCATTCCAACAGAAATGTTTAATGCAAATTTTGTATTAGACCAAATTACTATCTATTATACTTCAGTTGATAGTTTAGATATGTTTGATTTCTTTTTATTAAGAACTGATAGAGATGGAACATATACTACTGATAAAACTGTTGATAGTATTGGTTATAATTCAGAGGGAGCACAAGATTCTACAATGCTGACATCAGATTTAACACTGTCTGATTTTGCTTATACAGTAGAATTAGATGTGAATGGAACAGATGCAAATACTGATGTAAAATTTTACGAGATTGAATTTAAAGGTCATTTAGAGAAGTAGGAGAACTTATGTTATTTTATTATTGTACTGATTGTAATCAAACAATGGGGATACATACACTTAGCGATGAGGATATAGGGTATTGCCCTTTTTGTGGAGCAAGTGAACTTCGTTGTGTGGATGAATTTGAACCAGAAACCGTCCCTGAAGCAATGGAAAATGAAGAAAATGAAAATTTAGGGATGAGGATTATGGAATGACAACTTATGGAAGTAATAAAATAGGTATTGGTGCTGATAATCATAATTTATATACTAAAGCTGATAGAAAACGAGTAAAAAAGACTTTAAAAAATATTCAGCAAGTATTTAAATTGGATTTACTTACTCTACCTTGGTTAGATATTGGGAATGGAGAAAGTTTAATGCGCCAAGAGATGAAAAAAACATATAGCTCTTATTGTTGGGTTACTGCTGTTAATTTAGACATAGATATTTTTCCATATAATGATAATACTGTAAATACTATTACTTCATTTTGTGTATTAGAGCACATATTTAATCCCCCATTTCATTTGAAAGAGTGTTATAGAATTTTAAAACCAAGTGGGTCTTTGTATTTGATTGTTCCTAATGATTATAGTTTGATTTATAAAGTAGAACACTTACTTAGCAGAAAATATCATCCACATTTTCATCAATTTACTTCTCATGATTTACAGATTATTCTTACTCTTGCTGGATTTAAGATTAAGACAATAAAAAAGTGTTTTAGGGGTAGTTCAGGAATGGTCGCTCGGTTTTCAAGAAATGATTTTTTGGTAGAAGCCATTAAATAAAAGAAGATATGCTATTCCACAACCAATAATGTTGAATAAAATATCTATTGCATTAAAACCACTCTTATCAAATACTCTATCCCAAAAAGAAGAGTAGTCTCTCCAGTCATTATGTATATCTTCAAAGAATTCCCATAAGATTCCTAAACATAAAGTAATTGTAATTGCTTCTAGAATATCCGCTTTCCATTTATAAAGCAGAATTGTACACATACAACTTAGTATTAAATGAATTAAATATCTAATAATCATTAAGTCTCCTAACACATAGATATACAGTGTGCTACTATGGTTTGAAATTCTGATTTAGTAATTTTTTGGTTCATATAACTATCCCGCATAGGATATTTATACCATTTGATTTCAAATCTGGTTGGTTTATAAAGAAAATTTGGCTTTAGACATGAACAAGTAGATATGTGTTCTTCTGTACAATCGCAATTCCATTGATAGGGAAGAATTGTAAAAATCTCACAATCAAAGGGTAAGATACCCATTTCAGTATTATAGTATTTTTCTGCAATTATATAAGTTAGTTCTAAGAAAGCGTCAGTCCAGTCTCTTGGTACAGGAAACTCTCCTCTTGAATTTCCATAGATAAGATTTCCAAGTTCCATTTTATTCTCCTTTAGAAGAATTGGGTAAAGGAATTAAGTGCTTCTGAAATCCATTTATCACTAAAACCCTATTTAATTCTTTTACTAATAGTTGATTCTGATTTAGCATTGTTCCCAACTGTTTAATAGTTACTGCTAAGTTATCAGCGGTTTGAGCCAAATAAGTAGAATCAGCTTGTGCTTTCTTAATAGTAAGTTCTAATTTATTTTGTGCTTGTTCATACCTAAAATCTCTCCAATTATAGAGACCCCCTACAATGATTAGAACAGTCAGAAGCAGAATAGTAACCATAAAAATGTTATAAGATTGATTAGAAAAGAGTTGTAAAATTTTCATTTAAATCTCCTTAAAAAAATCAATTAAAGTTAAGATAATAAATCGTTGTTTGTTTTTGTAAATAATAAGATAATTAGAATTTTTAGGTATAGGTATTTGGTCTGACATCACAAAAATAGGGTAGAAGTTCTTCGACATTACAAGTAAGGGGATTTTCCCAACCGGGCAGGCTTTTATAGTCTGTGCCCACCAGGAAAATACAATTGGTTTCTGATTAGGTTGAAATAAAGAATATAAGTTCCACTGTTCATTGTTTTTACATTCAATACAGTAGATAAATTCTTTGGGGGGGATGTCAGACTCAGGGTTCAATTGTATATCTCCCTTCCAAGCGCCTCCCCCGCTCAAGGGAGTTCTTTTTAAAGCATCTTGATTGTTGAATAGCTTTTTACCAAACAATTTAGCAATCTTCCGCTCGAAAGAACTCCCCTTTGTCTTTGACCCTTTTCCCCGACTAGCCATTATTTTTTAGGTCTTCCTATTTTCTTAATAGTAGATAAAACTTCTTTATCTACTCTGTCAAAATCCTTTCCTGCATCATTTTCTTCAGTCAAGTTTTCAATGGAGTCTTTTACTTTTTGCTCTAATTCATTTCCCTTTTCTTTAGCAAAAGTTTCAACATCTCTGATGATCTTAATTGCTTCTAAAGCAATATTTACAAATTCCCCACTCTTATCTAATGCTAAAAAAGACCCTAATTTGAATTTCCCTTCATTAGGGGATAAATAATCTATCAGACTAATTGATTGTGGAGGTAAAGCTATTACAGCTTTTGCATAAATATCATCGTTACTAGTATTAAGTGTCCCATCAATTATCTCTGGGGAAGTAAAACCTAATCGCCTTAACATTGTAAGCCGATCGGTGTTTCCAGTTCCCCTGGGGATTTTGTCTGCCATTACAACAGCATTGAGTTTTGAATAGTCCAATGTAATTCTCCTTAATTGAGTTGTTTTATTTTTTTATAGAAATTTTTGGCAAATTCATCATCGAATGTTAATGAAGCCAAACTCAGAATATTCTTAATATCCTGAATAGTAGAAAGAGTTATACCATTTACCTCTTTCCAATAAATATTGAAGCTAATATTATTTGTACCTTTTATCATAATTACAACCTCTTCAATCTTAGAAAGATTTGAAATAGGAATGACAATTTGAGTTATTATATCACTAAGTTTAGTATCATCAGACATTAAAAATGTTATATAAGGATAGCAAGTAATATCAGAATCAATAAGTTTTCCCTCACAGCAAGCAGTTGTAAAGATTTCTTTGAAGGTGTTAAAATAATAAACCAAGTCTAATATTTGTGTATCAATAATATATTCTTCCTCTATCTTGTTGTTATTTTTGATTATATTATTGAAAAATTCATATTTCTTATAAACAATTTGTTCTTGTGTCAATTAAAATACTCCTCTATTAATTTTGTGCATTTTACCCTGAGCAAGTTCAATGTAAACAGAATCTATATCAATTCCAATCCATTTTCTATGCAATTCTTCAGCGGCTATACAAGTTGTTCCCTGTCCCACAAAAGGGTCTAAAACAATATCACCAATCTTGCTGTGAATGTTTATCAACTTCTTCATTAATCCTACTGGTTTTTGTGTGGGGTGGTCATCCCTATTTGGAATATGGTTTGGGTATCTTATAATATTGGAACATTTCTTGCTTTCATCATAGAAATTATAATTGTCTTTATCCTTACTTACTATGAGAATATGTTCATAACTTGGTCTGTATCTCCAGCCCAATCCAATAGTTTGCTTATCCCAAACTAAAGTTTGAATAAGATTTAAATGATTAATCAATTCTAAAGTAAGTATAGCAGTAGCTGGATTTTTTCCACCACCACTACTAAAAATAGCACATATTCCTGTTGGGGTTAATAATCGTTTAAATTCTTTGCACAAATTAGGGAGTAGTTTTTTCCAACATTCAAACGAATCATTTTTAATCCGCTCATGTGCATCTGAACGGTTACTCCAATAAGCTATTCCATAAGGGGGATCGGTTAGAATAAAATCAATACTTTCATCTGGAAAAGTAGAAAGAATTGGAAAGCAATCACCTGTTAAAAAGCGGTTAAGAGGTAAAAGCATTAAATCACACTCCTGCTAAACTTGAATATTCTATTCTTAGCCATCTTATAATTTTCTTTATTTAATTCAATTCCTATAAATCTCCGGTTGAGTAACATTGCAGCTAAGGGTAATGTCCCCGACCCACACATTGGGTCCAAGATAATATCGTCCACATAACTCAAAAACTTAATATACCTTTTTGGATATATCAAAAGACACCCCGCTTTGCTTTATCAGCCCTATTCTGTGCCACTTTGATATATCCTGTGTTGATTTCAGTAGCTATCCACTGTCGTTTCAACTCAGTAGCTGCTACGGCGGTTGTACCACATCCTAAGAAGGGATCATAGATTAAATCTCCATCTTTAGAAAATATTGATATACAACGCTTCATTAATTTCAAGGGAGTCATTGCCGGATGTCCATATCTTTCTTCATTGAAGAAATATCCTTCTCCAGGCCAGCGTATATCTTCCCATAAATCTGTTATAATTTTATTACTCTTTACCGTTATCAAAACCGGATGAAATTGGAGATGAATGTTATACTTCTTATTTTGAGAAAAAGCTCCCATTTTTACAATAATTAATTTTGCATCAGGAAGACAATCCCACCAATCTTTTAATAAAATGCTTCCTAATATAATAACCATTTTATTTCCAGAAATTCGTTTCCACTCATCTATTAATTCTTTAATCCATTCTTGATATTTTTTCTGGGATAGATTATCTTTATATTTTCCATAGTTCTTTTTAACATTGTATGGGGGATCAGTTATGACCAAATCAACAGATTTATCCGGCAGACTTCTGGAAAATTCCAAAGCATCTTGATTATAGATTTGATTAATATTAATTTGAAGTTTTGTCATAAGTATGTAATTGTTGAAATACCTTCTTGTTTAACTATTGTTATATTACTTGGAAACAAACTCTGTAAATAATCAGAATGACTAATAACCATACACTGTTCATCCCGGTTTTTCAGAAGTTCAGAAAAGTGGCTTTGTCCTACTGCATCTAAGCCGTCTGTTACTTCATCAAACATTATGAAAGAAAATGGTAACATTCCAAGTTGAAATTTATAATCTCTGATAGCTAAGGATAAACAAATTGCCATAGTCTTTCGCTCTCCGGCAGAATAGGAATTAACTGGTCTCTCCAGCCCTTGTGCATCCAAAACAGTGATATTGAATTTCTGCCGAGCTTCCCCCGCTTTAGTTTCCTTTATAGTATTCAAAGCAATTGTAAAATCCATACCAGCTAATCTGATATTATCATTTGTAGCTTGTTCCAGTAAGGGGATAAAACCATCTATTAGGTTTCGCTTAATAGTTGTAAACCCATCAATCCAGAAGATATAATCTGATAATTCTAATTTCTTTAGTTTTAGTTCTTCCTGCTTTATTTTCAGATTCTTTATATTTTCATTATAACTTTGAATCTTATCTTCTAAGAGATTTATTTGGGAAACACAAATAGTTTGTTGATTATATAATGTGTCTATCTTTTGTTTAAGTAGGGTTTCTTCTTCTTTCCAATTAGAGGGTAAATTCAAGTTACCTATTTTAGCTGTAATATCCTCTTTATCATCACATAATCTTTTAATATCTTGATTATGATGCTTCTCTAAATCTTCTAAGTTTTTGTATTCAACTTTAATTCGGTCCAAATTGACTTTGATTGATTCTTCATTCTTCTGAATTTGATTAAATAGCTGTTGTTTCTTTTGAATTTCAGTTTGTTGAAGGTTATAATCAGCTATTAATCTTCTACATACTTCAATTTCTTGTAATGATATTTGCTCTTGTCTTTTTTCTATTTCTAACTCAGCTAATAGTTGATTTTTATCTTCGGCAGCTGTTTTAATATCAAATAAATGAATTTGATTGGAAGAATCTACCAATAACTTTGCTTGACATTCCGGGCAGGTTTGTGTCTGTTTAATCTGAATGTCAATTTGATTAATTTGCTTTTGTACACTTTTTATAGTCTCTTGAGTCACCCCCAATGTTTGCATTATTTGCGACCGTTGGGACTGAACAGCTGTTATTTTCTGTTGATTACTTTCATATTCTTTATTCAATGCTTCAATATCAATGACTTCAACAGATTCTAACCATTTTTTTGCATCATCACAAGTTTGTTGTGAATTAGCAATTCCTGCATTATATTTAGAGACTTGCTGTTGATAATTATGCCGTAACTGTACAATCTGTCTATCAACCCCATCAAACTGAATTTGATAAATATTATATTGTTTGCTCTTTTCAGAGAGATTAATTAATGCTTGTTTCTGTATTTCCAAAATGGAAATAACTTCTTTTTGTTCACTCTGCCTGGCAGATAAATCTGTTTGTAGATTAGCAATAGGAATAATTACAAAATTATCAATAATATATTTGATATTCAAATCCAATACTTCTATATCTTTAGATACCTGTCTCTTATATTCCTTTGCATTAGTAATTCCTCTGTCCCATATTTCCAAATCTAACATCCGACAGATTAAATCCATTCGCTCCTGCGGGGTAAATTTATCTGAAGCAAATGTGTCGATAGTAGCATTAGAAATATAAGTTGTAGAAATATAATCCTGAAAATAGATTGATTTTGGAGTATTGTCTTTAATTCCAAAAAGCTTATTCAACTTAGCTTGAATGTGAGAAGGAGTATTTCCTTGAATTTCTTCATTATTGTATGAAGCATTAATGATATTACTTTTTCCACTTCGTTTTCTTTCAATTACTAATTCATTTCCTGTTTCAGTATCTACTAATATCCCATATAGATGTGTACCTTCATAAAAATCAGCAGGGACTTCTGTAATGGCTTCCCCAAATTTCAGATAAGATATTGCATTAAGGAATGTTGTTTTTCCAGCGCCATTGCTTCTCTGTAAATCTAAATTCATTCCTAAGACAAGAATAGGATACTCAAAAACAGAAAAATCAATCTCAGTGTTCTGTAATGTCAGAAATTTGTGTATTTTTAAGCTTTTTATTTGGAAAGATGGCATTATGTGCTTCCTCAAAGAATAAGATGATAAAAGTTAATTCAGCAACAATTATTAAACAGACGATAAGAACTAATCCTGCTATAAGCAAAAAAATAGGAGTTAAGATGGTGATAAATGCAAAGAAAAAGACATACAAAAAAGTTAATAATAAATTATTCCATATATAAGAGATGATTGGCAATTTGAATTTTCTTTTGGTCATTTTTAGCATAATCCACAATAAGATTTGCTACCGAGTTGACTGAATTAATTGTTTTTTGTGCTTCAGTATTGATTACAGTAGGTTGATATTTTACTAAATAAGCCCCCTTATCATACAAACTTTTGATTACTTCATTTTTAGGAAACTTAGCAAACTCTGCTTTTGTACCAGAAATCTTTAATTGCACAATGCAATCTGATGAGAGTTTATTAGGAATATCTTCAATAGATTCAAAAGATAAGAAAGTCCTATCTGTTAATTCTTGAAATTTCATCTTTTTTTCATCAAAATTATAATAGCAGAAATAATGCTTATCTTTTATTTCATCCCATTTATTAACAGCCATTGCGCCAATATAAACAATATTATAATATTTTTGTGGGCGGTGAAAGTGCCCAGAATAGATAGTTGGTTGTTGTTTAAATAACTCAGGAGAAAAACCATCTAAAATGTATCCACTTTCTCCTGCTGCTCCTTTTACTGGAAGATGAGTAATTATCCGCTTAGGGCAATCTGTTAGCCATTCCTTAAGTTTAGCTTCTTCTTTTAAAGGAACAAAGGGAATTAATCTAAAATCAACAATATCTACAAAGGTATCATAAACAAAATGAAAATAAGGATTGAATTTGTGAAATGATTGAAAAGCAGTGGATACCTTTTCTGTTCCATGATTGCCTGCAATAAAATAAGTATGGATTTGGTTCTCTATCAAAGGAAGCAATATTTCATTTTTTATCCAATCTCTAATCCATTCAGGAGGGTTTAGTTGATTGATTGTATCCCCGGCATCCACAAAATAAGTAGCTTTGTTTTGAATAGCAAACTCCACAGCCGTTTTGTAGATATTAATTTTATCTAACAGTCTACTGGAAAAGGTATGCCCTTGATAAGTAATTTGTTTTCCATTACTATCATTGGGATCAAAGTGAGCATCAGTAACACAAACCAACATTTAATAGACTCCTTTTAGTTTTCTATACTATCATAATTTACCAAACTATTAAAATAATTTACCAGTTGCTTGATTTCTTCATCAGTAGTTGTAACAACTTTTGTAGTCTCTCCTGGGTAAGATATTAATAAATCCCCATTTATATCTAAATAAAATTGGCATAGAGCTAATTTACAAATAAACTTATCCGCAAATTTTTTCTGTTTATTTCTTTCATTTTTTAAATAAGTTAAAATCTTCATTTTTATTCATCCTCATTTTGGTTTTTCTTTTTGCTCTTTTTAGCAGATGCAACTTCGGGAGAGATTAATTTTCCATCAGGTAACATCAATAATTTTGCCTTACGAAAAGGAACACCACCTGCCTTATTCTTAGTACATTCTATTGTCATTGTTCGATATTTTAATAATGGTGCTCCCAATTCCGTCCCAAAATCTCCTTTATCTGCACTTACCATAAATTTAAGAGCAATAAAATTTTCTTTATCAGTTCCCCCTGGGCTTGTTGTTTTATGACTATACATACTTTTACTTTCTTTTTCTCGATTTATTAGAATAATACAAGCTTTCTTATCCTCAAACTTATGAAGATTTTTTTCTATTTCTATTTTTCCATTAGAGATTTTGGTGTAAGTAATTGGAGACGGAACAAGTTTTCCTGTATTTGGGTCCTTAATTTTATATCCTCCTTGCAAATCACTTCCAAAAGTACAGACAGCTTTAGCTAAAGCGAAGTTTTCAAATTGATTCTTTCCCTCATCTTCTCTATCTTGAACTCTATCTGGAGTCAACACAGCAATAGTATCAATTACAATCAAATCTGGAATATCATACGCTAAGAGTAATTTAACTTGATAAAAAACATCTTCAGCGCTGGTAAAGGGGGGGACAATTAATTTATCAACATCTATGCCAATTTGCTTAGCATAATTAATATCTAAACCTTCCCCTACATTATACCAAATTACAGTTCCCCCCATTTCTTGTACTACTTTAGCTACATTAAGACATAAAGTAGTTTTTCCTGAATGTGGGGATAAACTTGATACTTCAACCCCCTGTCCTCGTGGAAATCCCCCTATACCAATTAAATAATCATCAAGTTCTTTAATCTTTGTAGGAATGACTTCTCTGAGTTTTAAACTAGACAGTGGACGATAAAGCGCACCCAAAACTTCTTTTAATTGGTTGTTTTCCATTTTTACCTCATATGTGTATAAGTTTCTTTTCGGGTTAGCCAAGATTCTTCAAATGGTTTATGAGAAAAATCAAGAGAATAAGAGGAAGTAATTTCATTAATAAAGGTAGATGTAATAATTCTTACTGGTTCTCTGCGTTTTATTGTCCAAATAGCTTGAAGATTCAACATTGGAAAAGTATTACACCACACATCATCTAAAATAACCCCAAGAGGTGTGTAAATTACAAAATCAAAATAATAGACAAACTTTTTTATATCATACTTCTTATATTCTTTAATAATTTCCCGTCTGGTCAAATTTCCGATAGGGGAAAAATCATAGATTAATCCCCTATTTTTATTAAACTGCAAATAACGATGCCATATATCAACTTTAGTTCTGGGGTAAGCTTTATCAATATCTCCCTGGTAACAACGCTCCCAATTATTCTGAATATAGTTATTGATAGAATTAAGGAAGCGCTGTTCCTGAGATTTTGATATTAGATACCCCATTAGAAGGGCAAATCATCTGTATTTTCTTCTTTTGGCGGGTCTTTGGGAACTGCCTTCTGTACAGTTTTCATCCATCCAGCTCTTGTGGCCGTAGCAATAGGCGCAGGCGCTGATTTAACTTCAGCTTTAACTTCTGTCTTAGCCTTAGTTTTAGCAGTAATGGGAGCTTCTACTTTTGTTTGAGGAACTTCCATTGTTTCAGGAGGAGGCTCATCCAAATGATAGCCGGATTTTCCTTCAGGCAATGCTAAATTCTTTCCAGCTTCAGTAGTCAAGAGATGAGAAAATTCACTACTTAAATCCTCCATTAATTCGTGGGGGTAACGGAAATAAGGATTATTGAATTTATCAGTTCCTATCAAACACATAGGCGTTTCTTGCAGAAGATTGATAATATCTTTATTGTTGTGGGGTTTAAGTGTAGGAACACTATCAATCTTAAACTTATCAACTTGATCAATTTCTTCTTCAGTAAAGAAATTATTGATTTCACTTTGAATATAATTAGTAACTATACCTCCTAAATATTCATCATCCCCGTCAAAACTATCTTCTTTTCCTTCTAAGATGTAAGCACGATATTTCTGCATAAACGCTTTTACTTGGTCTCCTGTTGCAGAAATCTGATTTTCCCCTTCACCCAAATTAGCTACTAAATAATGAGTAATCATCTTAAAAGTAGGATATTTTTCAGATAAAGATTCTACTGGAATTTTATCCATAAATTCATTTGCTTCAGGAAGTAATGTATAATTTACATCAAACCGCTTACTGGATTTTTTAGTACTGCGTTTAATAGTTAAATCATACATATACAAAGGACCATATTTTAGCATCCCAGGGGTCTTCTGCGATGTGGAATGTTCAAATTCCTGAAGATTATTATCAATTGTATAATTTAATTCTAAAATCTTCAAGTTGTTATTATCTAATCGGTCGAAGACAAGATAATAAAAGCGGGATTTCAGAGAAAGAGTTGAACCCGGACGAGTTTCTTTGTCGGGAAAATTTTCTTTCAAAAGTTTTCTATCAATCTTTCCCATTTCGTGAATTAAAGTCCAGTCCTTTTTAGCTAATCGTAAAGCTCGTGTTATTACCATCCCATCTTTAGTTAGACAGGGAAGGAATACCAAATCCAATCCAGCAACTAATTTGACGAAGCGAAATAAATAATCTGCATCTTTATCAATTCGTACAACCGGAGTAGATTGAGTCCGCAATTCTGTTTCAGTTGATTTGTCTGTTCCTAATGGATTAAACATTTTTGTTTTTCCTTAATTTGTTTATTTTGTGTTATTTTTTATATGCAGAATGGATAGGGTCATCCTGAGGGCCAGAAGGACCTTTTATAATTGGCTCTATTTTTGATTCTATTATTTTAATTCTGTTGGTATAAAGCCAAATAACAGAAAGCATACCTCCATCTGAATTTAATTTTTGGCACTGAATTCCCACCTGATGGTCATTATATACAGTAAATGTTTCTGCAACAACAACCCCCAAGTAGCCGGTAATATTATCTTGAACCATCTTTCCTAAATATTCAAATTCAGGAAGGGTATTCAAATCAAAATTCTCAACCTGTCGGGCATCTACCCATACTATATCAGGAATATTACCATCTTTATCTAATTTTTGAGATTGTATTCCTACTCTTACACACCCATTTAGCCACTGAGATACTTCTAAAGCTTTACCATTGTAATTGGTAATTTTGTCTACAACTATGTTACCTAACATTTTTGTTTTTCCTTAATTTGTTTTATGTGGTTTTATAGTTATTTCCAAATCAAAATCATTATGTGGTTTAGGCAAATTATGGTTATACCACTCATTATAATTACACCATTTTAAAAAGTCATAATACCAATCTGGAGTCTGTTTTGATGATTGATCAACTAATTCAACAAGCTCATCTATTTGTTCTGTTGTTAATATAAACTTCTTTTCTTGTGGGAATGCTCCTGGAGGAGGAGATGATGGCCGGGGGATGTCTGTAGCACCATTAATTGTAAAACCATCCCCCCCTGCTTTCATTTTAAATTGTGTCTTTTTCATTGGTATTTATTTATCCTTCTTTCAAGAATTGATATTAGTTCTTTTCCTCGATTTAGTAAAATGTTTTCAAGTTTTTCCAGTTTCTCCTTTTTGGATTTAAGGATTTGCAGATTTCGTTTTTCTCTTTGATATTCTCTTATAGGTAAATCTTCATTATTCAATGAGGATAAATTATAGATAAATGTCTCAATTTCAGATGCAGTAATATTTCCTACAGTAGATTTTGTGCGCTTCTCTTGTTCAAATTCCAGTAATTTATGATTAAGAATTGTTTCATAAGCAAAATCTTTTAATTGTGCAATATATTGATTCACTTCTTCTTGTTTATCAAAAATAATTTCATTTAATTGTTCAACAGCTGTTACAATCGTTAAACGATAGGAGGCAATTCTTTCCAAAGTAACATCCATTTGTTCTGAACTGCGATCGGATAAGACCCGCATTTCAAAATTAATACCTTCGGCAAGCAAAAGGACATCTTTCAAATTAACAATTACTTCTTTGCCATAAAGAAATAATGAAATTTGATATAATTCTTCTGGAAATAAGTCGGGGTTATTATGGTCTAAAAAAAATCTTGATGGCTGAAGAGCTTTTGTATTATCTATTCCATAAGCGTCTTCAGTTACTTGTCTTTCAGTATGTAGTAGATTTGATTTCATAATTGCAACTCCTTAATTTTATTTAACTTGATTACTTTGAGTTAATGTTTTCTTCTTCATTTGAATTTAATTCTATAAGCCCCTTTTCATATTCCCCATCATACCCTTCTATCTTCCCATCAAAATGTCCATCTGCATATCCTCTATCATAAGCTTGATTTAGCTGTATATCCAAAAGAAGTAAGATTTGCGGAATTTTATCTTCCAAATCACTGCTAATAATCTTATTAAGATTATCAACTAATAAATTAAATTGTTCTATAGATAACATATCATCCATATAAGCAAGATGGAGATTTTCCCAAGTTAAATTATTCATAAACTTATCCATTCCTTAAATAGCTTTTAAATCCCCCCAACTCTTATCTGATATTTCAAAATCAATATTCATTGGAATATCCATAGGAAGTTTGGGACTTTCAAAACATTCTATAATTATAGGTTTAATTTTATCAAACCACTCTATTGGAACTTCTAATACCCATTCATCGTGTTTTTGTACTAAAAATTTGACTCTTTTAGTTTGTGTCAAATCCAAATACCCCTCCGATTTTAATCTATTATATAATTCAATCCCAGAGTAATTAGTAAAATCAACTGAAGTTCCCTGAATAACAGAATTGGGGGCTTCCTTAGTCATCTTTTCCTTTTCCCCGCTGATAGGGTATAAAGGAAAGTTTCTCCGCCGTCCATAACAACTCATTACAAAATGATTTTGTTTCAATTCTGCTACTACACTATCCGACCAAGCCATTATCTTAGTAGCCCGCTTAAAAAATGTTTGTTGATATTTTTCTGCTGTCTTTTCATTAATTCCTAAAAGATTAGCCAATGCCCAAGCATTTCCTCGATAGACACATAAAAAGTTTCCATTCTTACTAAGTTGTCGCCTATCTTTCCACATTTGTTTTATTTTTTCATCTTTACTTTGTAATCCCTTTAATACTTCTTCAGGGGTACACTCAAAGAATATAGCTGTGGTATAAGCGTGTAAATCAAGATTTTTCTCAATCCCATCCAAAAGATAATCATCTCTGGAATAATAAGCCAAAACCCGTAACTCAGCTTGTTTATAATCACAAACAACTAAAATATACCCATCTTCTGGAATCACTAAGCGTTTTAGATGTTCATCTCTGGGGATGGTTTGCACAGCAAATGGTGTATGACTTGACCACCTACCTGTTTCTGTTCCTAATAAATTCCAGCTTGGATGTACCCTTCCACCTTCATCCAAACGAGAAATAGGACCATCAATGTAGGTAGAAATCATTTTTCCAAAGTGCCGGGCATCAATAAGAGGAAGCAATCGTTTATCAGTTTCAGCCAGTTTTCTGATTGTCTTGTCATCAACTGTTTTATTGCCTTTGTCTGTGGTTTTAATCAGTTGGATTTTCAGTTTGTTTTCCAAGACATTAATCAATTCTAAAGAACTGCGAAAGTTGAAATGAACCCCAATTGATTGACATAAAGTTTTATATGCTTCTGTCATTTTTGTATAATACTCTGCTCTAAGACTTGAAGCATATTCTGTATCTAACTTAATTCCTTCATAAGTCATAACAGTAGCTACTTCGGAAATTGGTCTTAGAAGAGTCTCATACAAATCTTTTGGAGTTCGGGCTGGCACTTATTCAACTTCTCCCTCAACAACAATTGTTGCATTAAGAGCATCAATTGCATACTGTGGAACATTAAGAACAATTTGGACAGGCACTACTCCATATACTTCAGAAGCGCCGAAAACCCAATCTTCATTATGATTGAGTTCTTCCAAAGTTTCCCAGATTCCAGTAATTCCTACTGAATTCCCCTTTTTGTACAAATAAGTGTTGCCTTTGATAAGCATTTGTTACTCCTTGATTTGTGTTAAAATGATAGTCAAGTTTATGACTATATTATTTTAGGTTGAGTATAATTTAATAAAATTTAATGAAAAAGTCAAGTTTTATTAGAAAAAATTATGAATTTTTTTCTGCTTTAGATTTAAAATCTTGTTTTTCTTCATTGATTTGTGAATGAATATATTGTGATACCTCTTCTAATTTACCAATGATTTTGGGTTTATCTGGTGGTTTATCCGTTGCAGAAAAATACCCTTGACAAAAGGCAATAATCTCTTTCATCCGGTAAAGGTGTTCAATTTTAGTTTCATTCATCGGTTATCACCATCACCATCACCTTTAATTTTATTTTCTTCTTGTCGTTTTTTCAACTTAGCAACATTCATTTTAGCAATATCATCTAAAGAACAATCCAAATCAGAACAGATATTAGATAGATACCACAGAATATCCCCTAATTCATAATAAATAGTTTCAGTTTTCAATTCAAAAATCTCTTTATCTCCCCGCATAATCTTCTTTACTTTATTAGCCAATTCTCCCACTTCTCCGCACAATCCTAATGTAGGGTAAAACACCTCAGAAATATCAGGATAGATTTTAGTCTTCCTGGCTGATTTTTGATAATCATTAAAATTCATTTTTAACTCCAATAATAAGTTGTTAATATTATTCTAAAATATCTGCTAGGCATTCTTTACAGCATGGGTAAGAATCTGGCTGATAAATAGTCTTAGTATCATCATCTATTCCTGATTGTATTACAATAATCATATAAAAAGTTTGATGTTCATCAAGTTCTTTATTACATTTCTGACAATTCATTTTATTTCTCCTGTCTTAATTTTTCGTTCGGTTTCTGTAACTAAGCCCTCTAACCAATCATTTTCTCCTAGATATGTACATATTTCATTATAAACTTCTACAGAATGAAATCCACTACTAAATAAAGAATTACCAGTAAGTTGACTTATATCTTCTACTAAAAATTTAACTAAATAATACTCTAATCGTTCATAGCCTTGTAAAAGAACTGAAAGAGGTTTATCACTTCCATCATTATTTGCATTAAATGTTTTTTCTAAGAGATTAATAATATTTCTTAGATTGTCTAATTTATCTTTATACTCTTTTTTAAGATAAATATTTTCCATTAACATTCTCCTTTGAATGAATTAAAATTCTTCTGTAAGCCAAGAGTGTTCTTCCGCCATAAAGACAGAGTATTCTTCATCACACTGGAGTTTCATTTCATTTTCTACTTTTTTTCTTAATCCTCGTTTATTGATTTCTTTCCAAAAAATTTCCAACCAAGAATTTTGTCTATGCAACATTTTATAAGTATTAATAATATGCTCATCATTCATATCACAAATTAGAATATTTCTCCCATCTTTAGTTGTCCAAGTATTAGTCATTTTAATTCCTTTAGATTAATTCACATTGCCCGCCAGCACAAGCAGGTTCAGCCTGTCTGGTAGTTTTATCTTCTGTTTCACAAACTTGACTTAAATCAATTTTCTGTAACTTAATAAACAATTCATCATACTTTTCTTCAGTAATTTCTTCAAATGGGCATTGTTCATAACTCCCATCATCATAATCATATAAAGATAAAGCATTGAATGTTTCTTTATTATCCCACATCCAATTTGCAACTAAATCCCATTCATCTGGTTTTACATATACAGTACAACTAACATTGTTTCTGTTGCTTCCCTTTCGATGCCCGGTTTTAATCCACTCTATATTGAATTTCTTAACTCGTTCCAACAATGATAAGACTAGTTCATCTCTGAATATTGCTCCATCAGGCGCTTTTACTGGAATAGCTAATACAGCGACTGTAGATGGCTTCAGAATATAGTCCTCAAGTAATTCTGGGGCGGTCTGGGTTAAATATCCATATAAAGGAGTATCTTTCCCTATCTGCATCCGTCTGATGTAATGTGGGGCATACCAAGCGTGAATTCCACTGGATGTACCTAAAACTAATGAAGTAGAACCTGAAGGTTTAACTGTAGTAGTTCTGCTAGCAATATTAATACCAATTAATTTACTAACTCTTTCATTTTCTTCTAATACTACTTGAGCAGCTTCTTCCAAACTAACTTTATCATAAAAAACTTTATTAGCACATCCGGTAATCCCCACTCCAATCAAAGCGTCTTTTTCCGCATTTCTTTTCCAAATTTCTCTTAAATAATGAAAATTAGTATAAGATGCTTGTAATGTTGCAATAAATGACGCTGTTTTAGCAAATTGATTAAAATCAGATTGATTTGTGATTGCATTTCCATTTATCTCCCCCAAATTACAGAGTTGATTATTTTTTAAAGAAACCTCAGCGCAGGGATTGCAACAAGTGTTTTTGTCATTCGTGAGAAATAAACTAGGCTCCCCACTATGAGAGATCTTAATTTTTTTTACTAATTCAAAAAACTTTTCCTTTTCAATTTTATGTCTGACAATTACAATGCTATTATTAGAACGAGCTCTTTGTGAATTTATCTCACTCCAATTTCCATACTTTGCTTCCATCATTTCAACATCTTCAACAGAAAATAGAGTAATTAGTGCTGCTCGTCTTATCCCTCCAGACAGTACTGCATCAGCAATAAAACACTCAATGTCAAATGCTTCAATTGGTTTTAACTTTTCTCCATTAGTTTTTCTATCTAAAATCTTCTGAATATGAAATAAACATTCTTTCAGTGGTTCTGGTCCTGGTGCTCTTCCACCAGCAGTAACTAATAATTCCCCCTTATTTCTAATATCAGAAAAATCAAACAAAGGTAAAGATTTTCCTCTAAAATATGCTTCTACTAACACTTTTACTGCATCAGCCCATCCCTCAATACTGTCTCCAATTAAATATCTTCGCTTCTTAGTTGGTTTAATTACAATAGGTAATTCTTCTATATGATGTTGCTGTACACTCACTCCCACACCACATCCACCTAAAAGCAGAAACATTGTTTCTGAAAAAGCATCTATATGATTTATAGGAGTGTAGGTGCAGTTGAATCCTCTACTTGGGTTGAGCTCTATGGGCTTACCACTAAATTGAAGCGCTCGCATGGATGGTAAAACTTTTCTTTCATATACATATTTATAGTTTTCTTCAATTTCCTTTTCAAGGAAAGGAAATTTCTTTATGTGCATTTTTTTGTTTCTATCTACTATTTCTGTCCAAGTTTCTCTCCGATTTTTTTCAGGAAGAAACCGAGCATATTTATTATAAATAGTAATATCGGATAAAATCTGTTGTGATAGATTCAAACTACTAATCTCCTATTTTGTTTTTTAGTTAAATAAAAATATTCTCTAATTGCGGGCTTTTCTCCATAAATAAAGTGCCAAATATGGGTGCTTTCATTCTTGTTTGGGTTACACAAATTACCAATCCACAAATCCCGCATATCGAGATTTTTTAACACATAACTCAGTATCATATCATATACTGTTAATTTTTTATAAATAGAGATGCTAAATCTTTTAGTAAAAGTATTATATTCCACTATCCACTCATACTCTTCATATTTTTTATTGAGACTCTGTTGGAGAATAATACATAAATTTGAAAGTGTATATTGTAGTTTTTTTCAAATTAATACTCCATTTTGATTATTATTCAACATTTCTTGAAGTATTTTTTTTAGTTTAAAGGTTACAATCGCATCGGTAGCACTATAAACTCCTATAACATCTAAAGGAAGTTTTTTATAATCTATATCTTCAGATGTCTCAAACCGTCCAGTTACTTTTTGTTTATACGCCCGTAACCAGGGAAAGAATTTTTCTGTCAAGTAATCTAAACTGCTTTCTAAATGAGTTCCACTAAATTTTATATCACATAACGCCCCCCACATCAAGCGGGTATCCTGACATAACCCAATAGGAATTCCCCACTGACCAAATATTATTCTAGTATCATACATTGCATTATGCCAAATAATACCAGAATATTTTGAATAGATAATATCTATAATCTGATTGATTACATATTCTTGTTTAGTTTTCCAGAAATCTTCTACAAAGAAATCATTGAAAGTTTGTAGAGGAATATAAACTCCTATATCCTCTTCCCAAGAGAAACTAATCCCAATTATACCCCCTTCTTTTGATGTCTCAATATCTGCTGAAAATTCTGATACTTTATTCAAGAAATAGATTACATCATTAAATTGGTCAATATCTTTAATAATATAAGTTTCTATTTCTTCATTAACTTTTTTTACGATTTGTGAAGCATAGAATATATCATCAAGCATCGCATCAAACGCTGATTTATTTCCATATAAAATTGTTGCCGGGTGGTAAGTAGGAACAATTGGTGTAGCTTTGTAGAAGTACTTATGTCCTCGTTCTTTTCCTAATTCTAATTTTTGATATGGTTTGTTTATTAAACTGCTTAATGGTATTTTACCTAAAGTGATTATTACTTTTGGCTTAATCTTATCAATCAAGTTGTAAAGATTTACTTGACAAGTTTGTACTTCCTGCCAGGTGGGTGTTCTATTTTTTAACTTAGTAATATATTTCAGTTTTACAATTTCAGTAGGACGGCAGCAGACAGCATTGAAAAAAGCATAATCCTGTATCCCGCTTTTCTTAATAATCCACCGCAGAAGTTTGCCAGATTCTCCTACAAAGGGCAGTCCTTTGTTATCCTCTTCTTCACCTGGCGCTTCTCCTACAAAAAGATATGTAGGAGATTTACTACCATCTATCCCTACAATATTATTTACTTGAGATGAAAGAGAACAGAGAATTGAGCAATTAATACTATTAATCATTTTTTACAACTATATTTGGTATATCTTTAAATTGTTGATACATTTTAGGAAAGTATTTTTCATAATTTGGGTTATTAAAAACAACTCCTATTAATATTTCACACAAAATCTTATTAGCATACCGCCCACAAATTTGTTTAGTATAAATTTGACTTAGTCTTTCACTATATTCTGGTAATTCATAATCTTGTACAGACCTAAGCTCCAAATTAGATTTTCTTCCGCTGCTATAACAATAAATTTCAATAAAAATAAAAACTCCCCCATTATATTTTGAATGGAGTTCAACATCTATTGCCATCTTTTCCAAAGATTTTCCAGTGTCCCATCTATTATCATCCCCATACTGAATAAATTCTCCTGTAGGAAATGTCCAAATTTGTTTCTCTTCAAGAACCACTATTCAACCCAATTTAATTCATCGTTGTAAAATTTAATATTTATATACTTATCCTTTTTTACATCATTCCAGAAGATTAATGTAAAACGATAAGCATGTGTCGGCTGTCCCCACCAGACTTTACCAATTTCATCCAGCAGAGTTCTTCTATCTATTTTCTTATGCTGTTTTACAATATTACTAAGCATATCAAAAAGTTTAGGTTGATTAGCAGTTCTACCATTTTTACTTTTTGAATCTTCATTTACTAACATAACAAATTTATTGTACATCTTAGTAGCTAAAGAAAATAGATAATCTCTATCTTCAGAGGCTTGTTTTAAGTCAAAAGGAGTATCCAATTCTGTGTAATTAATCAACTCTTGAATAAATTTAATCTTTTGTCTTTTAACTGCCTCTGAAAGATAGTAATAGAAAGTATCAAAGCTAAGATAATTCATCGAATCGGCAGATAAATCCAACAGCAACTGCTTGGTCAATACCATCAATAAATTTAGTAGCCTCAATAGCAATTATATGATATTGTTTTTCATACTTAGGAGAAAATGTTAATAATAGATTATCTGATAATCGAAAGAACTTCTGCAAATCACGGGGGTGGATTTGAATACTAAAGTCTGCGGGTACTCCAGAAATAGGAAAGTCTATCACTTCTTCTGCAGTATCATCAGGGGAGGTTAATGTTAGGTTACCATTTACAAAGTTGATAGATGCTAAATCAGTAATAAAGGGCTCAATCCGGGAAAAAGGTTCTTGCCATTTACTCTTGCTGATATTCAAAGTAACTAATTTTTCATTATTATCCATAACATTTGTAATTAACTCAATAAATGTTTGATTAAATGTTCCATCTAATACTCGCCCCTCCAGATAATAGAACATACCATTCATTGTACCTTGAATAGCAATATAATTTTCTGCTGTGGTCAATTTGACTTGTTCTAAATCCAACAATTTAGCTAACGGTTGATAGAATTCCGGGTCAAAACTGATAGGCAGTTTTACTTGGTCTGGAAAATGAAGAACACACCCAGAATATGCTGTATGAGATGTCATTACTGCTTCATCAATATAAATCCCACTATTTGCTGGATTTATTAAATCCAGTTCAGCAAAATCTTTTAACTTTAAGAAATTATCTACAAATTCAGTATAATTTATTAATGGCAATGCTTCAGGATTATCTAATACTTCAGGAAAGGAAAAGATAATATTATCTTTATCAATTAATGAAAACTTATAAACTCCATTAGTTTTCACAACCAATTCATTATCCAACAAAGTAAAATTTACCACATCGGTCGTTGAATTAGTCAGAAGCTTGTAGAGTTTATGGGTGTTAATTCCAAATACAATTGGTTCAATTTCTTCAATTTCTTCTCCGTCAGTATTAAAACAAATATCAGAGACTACAAACTTAAAGCGTTCAGTAGCAAATAACATCTTACATATTATGATATTCCTTTCTGCAAAAATTAAATCCCAGAAAACTGTTGATTTTTGTTCAAAATCAAGTTTCTGTGTTGATTCTTTTTCACTGATTAAATACCCCACTTTGAAAACTTTCAAAAGCGTTTCCCGATTGATTGAAAATTCAAGATTCATTTTGTTTGTTCCTTTTTAATTATGAGTTTGTGATCATCATCCCAAAAAATAATGTTTGCTATTTCATCAAAAGCAAAAACAACTACAGTTTCATACTGATGAACAGGAATAATAGAGTGTAAATAGTAATTTGGTTTTTCTTCTTCTATTCTCTCTAAGAGTTTTTCTAACCCCCCACTATAGCATGGATTATAGATTTCATGATGAAATAACATTTTTTATCCTTAAATAAGATTTTTGTTTAAGTATCTCTGCTACATTGGACCCAGCTGGGATAGTTTTCATTAATTGAAGAATTTCATCCAGCTTTGAAATAAGAATAAAGAAACTTTTATCTGGCGCTTCTTCTTCAGAATTTACTAAATATACAATCTTTCCTGATATACTAAACTTCAATTCAATATAAGTATTCTTAATTCCTACAACCGCACCTAAAGCAATAGCTAACGATTTGGTTTGTTTAATTACTTCTGCAGAAAATGTTTCTGTCTCCTTTTTACTTGATTTTTTAGCTACCGGACGATAATAGAGATTAAACATAAAATCTCTAAAGGGCTTCCACTTGCTTCCAGTATTTCTTAAATAAGAGAGTTCTAATAAACACATTTGCCTTACATTCAGTATATCTAAAACAATTTCATTGCCAATGTGTTGATTTTTGTACAAATAATCTGCAAAGTTTTCCATTAGTTCAATTGCCAAATCAGAAGCGGTCTGCTTATGCTCTGTCATCATCTTGTATGCTAATTTTTCTGCTTTAGGTAAATCCTGCTTAGAAATAATCATCTTAGCTAAAGCTATCAAATCCCCTTCAGGAATTATAGGAAACATTTTTTGTGCATCGTCAACAGATATTAACTTGGAATCAATCCATTTTTCCAGATGCTTAATTCCCAACCTAACAGACCCTTTTGCAGACTCAGATATAATTTGGTGAATTTTTTCATCAAAGTCAAGTTTTTCACTCAAACAAATTTGAGATAAATATTCAGTAATATAATCAACATAAACATTTTCAAATGTGTGAATTTGTGCTCTGGTAAGTGTAGTTTTAAGAAATCCTCCTTCAGTAGTGCATAAGATAAATGTAGTATTCTTAGGAGGTTCTTCAAAGGTTTTTAACAATGACTCCTGTGCTGTCTGAGACATTTTATGGCATTCATCTAAGATAACTACCCGCCCATGCCCCATCATTGGACGGTAACGGAGAAGCTCTTTAATTTTATCTATATCATCTACACCTCTTAATGACCCTATATCATATTCTTTGATGTCAGGGTGTTTATTCCCCAATGCCTTCTTACAGGAAGAACATTCATTACAGGGTTCGCCATTTGCTTGTGGGTTTTCACAGACAATTGCTCTGGCAAATATCCTGGCGATTGTGGTTTTTCCTATTCCCGATTCTCCCACAAAAATATACAGGGGATGGGGAGATTTAATAGAATTAGCCAAAATAGAACTAATTATCTGCTGGCTTTCCCCTATTACCTCGCTGAATAAGACCGGACGATATTTTGTTGCTAAGTTCACTCTGCCTTCTCATTTTTATGAATTATACATTTATTAAAACTTGAATAATATGGATAATAATGGTCAAGTTCTACTGCCATTCGATTACATTCATTACAAAGAATAACTTCATCTTCCAATTTCAATTCAGAAAGATGGATTGATGTAAACCAATCACTGCCTTCAAATTCTTGTTTTATAAAAACAGAATTTTCGGGAGCTTTATAAGGCAAAACAATATGAAACATTTTGTTATCCTTTATTTTTATTTGGTAACGAATTGTCTTTCACGACCAGAATACGCAAATTAGTTGCGTATATCGCTTGAATTATGCAAGTGCCTGCTGCACAATTGTTTTATTTTTTAAATGTATCATAAAAATATTTATATATAATACATTTAGCATTCATATAAGCAGCCATCTGAGCTAAAGAGTGGCTTTTATCAGACTCTAAGTCAGCATTATAATAATCTTTTTCACAAATATCTATCTCTTTTTCCAACACCATTTCAATCTCTGATAAAATATCTTTCCAATTTTTCATATTACTCCTTTTTAGCCAACAGACTGATTATCAGGATACATTCCTCCATTCCTGAAATTTGACTTTCAAATTCAGACCGTAAATCTTTCAGATTTCGCTTCATTTTCCGGTCTTTTTCAATGTCAATTTCTTGTATTAATTTTTTGGCTTCGGCTTTGTATTCTTGCTGTCGCTTTTCAATATGCGCTTTTATCGCATTGTATTGAGTTAGCGTTAAAATTGGTTCGTTGGTCATCTTGAAGCCTCATAATCAATCATTGACAATATTCCAGTAGATTTTAAGTTCTTTTTGATAATCAAAATCAGTAATTACATTACATTGTCGAGCTATTGCTAAAGCGCAAGCAGGACAATACCCACTGTCTCTGAAGAATTGGTTAGAAGGAATGGAAATATCTATGGACTTATATTTATTGAGCAATTCAGCAAAGCGTTCATCTGTCATTTCACATCCAGGCATTCGACATTTACGCTTAGGATTAGCGGTGCAAGACAATTCGTGTTTTGTTATAGGATTAAGCGAATGTTTCTTACAATAATCACAGTAATAAACTTTTTTAATTTTAATTTTCATTTTATCTTCCTTGTATGAGGTTTATGGTTTTTAAATTCTTGGCTGTTAGTGACATTGCCACAATTTCCCGATAATTTAATAATTGATGTAAAATTATGTCCACATCGTCAACATATAATTCGCTGTCAGCAGGAAGTAATCGTATAACATCTCTTTCTTCCATCGCTACTATCTTGTCAAAATCCCTCCAAAAAAGGTCAGGATACTGTCGCTGTATCTCTAATTTTCGATTGATAGTAGGTACAATTAACCGGCTGTTTTCAAGTCTTTGCACTTGATAGACTAATTCCATTGTTTTTCCGCTTCCGGGTAATCCAGACCATATTTTCATTTTGATATTCCCTCAAACGCATCAGCCCATTCCCGTAGACATCGTGAAAAATCTTTTCCACCATAAATGTAATTTCCTCCCGGAAAAGCTACAAGAAATGCGGAAACAAACACTTCATTATGTCTATATCCCCCATCCTCACAAGTCTGGACGGAAGCATACATTGCGTTTCTTAATGCAATGGCTTGGTCTTGTGTCATTTTATTCTCCAGTTTCGTGACGGTCATAGTCACATCTAATAAAATTGTTATTGGAGTTCACTTTTGTTCCCCTTGTTTAATCTTTTTTTAATTAATAGGCTATGCAGTCAAGCGGGATTACGCCTCTGGTAGCACTTGACTTGCATCTTCGGCTATTAACATATTTGTACTTATGTCCCCTGCATAGCCTATGTTTATTCGTCTTCGTCTTCTTCTTCCAGACGACAAATTAAGGTACAATAACTTGTGATTGCGCTGCAGGTGATTGTCTCAGGGATATTATTCCAACCAATAAGGTGCCACCACTCGAATAAATGCTCTTCTGAATAATGCTCCCTTATGTCTTCCCGCCACCAAACACGGGGAATAAAATAAGGAGCTTGTATTGCTTGAATAGCTATTACTTCTATTTTCTTACCAGAAGGAGAATATGTTGTATCACCAACCCAAGGGGCTTCCCCTGATTTATAAACTCCATAATCCAGCGGTTTCATATATTACTCCTATTATGGTCATTTAACTGTAATGTAAATACTAAAAAGGGTATTTTGAATTTCTTGAATATTATCCTCCAACCAAATTAAATGACGAGCTATTGTCTCTTCAGGTTCGCTTTTAATTAGTATAGTAAGAATGTCAATCTTTTTATTTAAGTCATCTGCTTCTTTGTTTAATTCTTCTGTGGTCATTTTTTACTTCCTTCTTTGGCTAATTTATCTGCTATTTCATTATATTTATTACCATTATGCCCCTTTTCCCATTTCCAGATAATAGATTTTCCTTGTATGAGTTCTAATAAATGTTTCCATAAATCTTGATTTTTGATTTCATTATTCCGCCAGTTGTTTTTAATCCAACCATATATCCATTTTGATATACCATTAATCACATATTGGCTATCAGAATAAACTTTAAGATTTGTTTTATCTTTCAAATATTCTAATGCTGAGATAACAGCTTGCAGTTCCATTCGATTATTTGTTGTAGATGAGTTGCAGCCCCAATCAGAAAATATTACTTTATGATTATCAACTATGACAAATGCCCAACCCCCTTTTCCATAAGGTTTGGAACAAGAGCCATCTGTATGAACTTCTATATATTTAAGCGGGCACATAATTACTACACTCGTTTGTTTCTGTAGTATATCTTGGTTCTACAAAACAAGCAGGGTATTTTTCTTCATTCTTATCGCTTAAACAATCTATATATTCTTTATGTCTTAGACAAGAATTTCTTAAAAGGCAGTTTTCCCCTCCGCAAACAGTAACATCTTTATAACAAAGTGTCATTTTTACTCCTTAAAGTTAATATGGTTTTCCAAATAAATCATTAGTCTTTTCACTAATGTAATAGAAGGTAAATGTTTTTTATCTACCATCTTTCCATTATTTACTTCTTTAGCTAATTTCAAAAGGGTATCCCATTGGTCATCCCAAAACTCCCTATAATTATCTATTCCTAATTCCTTAAACCGCAAAGGATGATTAAAAGATTCTTGCTTCAATATTTCAATCAAGGATGCTTCAGCTTCTACCCAGCGCTTATAATCAGCATAATCTTTTAAGCTTGCTCTGCCACCAATAATATCAATCATAATACTCAAGGGGGGGATTGTATATTTCTTCTTGATTAGTAAATCTTCAAAGTAGTTGACAAATAAAGTTACGGCTTCTGATATTAAAGCAGACCGAGAATACTGCTGTTCTCCTAAAAATAATCGGATTAAATCCAAGCGGTAAAACACCCATAAATATTTTTTTGGGGGTGATACATAATACCTTCTATTTGTACCAGAATGTAATCTAAACTTCCCATACTTAATTGTATTTCCCCAAAAAGAATGCTGGTCAGATTGTTTATTCTTTATATCTGGATTGTATAGAAGAATATTATCTTTAATTTTTTTCTGTAAACTCATTAATTTAATCCTTTTCAGTAAATTCACCAATTTAATCCTTTGTTTATTATTAATTTAATTGGTAGAGAGTTGGTAAACTCCTCTATGTAGAATATTTTTAGAAGCATTATAATCAGCGTCTAAAATTATTCTACAATTTGTACACTCAAATATTTCTCCTTTTCGGGAGTTTGAATCTACAAATCCGCATTTAGAACAAGTTTGACTCGTATATTCTGGTGAAACTTTCACCAAGTTTATACCTTGCTCTTCACAAATCATTTCTAATTTGTGGATAACTTTAGGATAACTCCACCGTTGTAACTTATTATTAAACTTTTTACTAAACTTAGATTTATGCTTAACATTCTTTAGTGCTTCTATATACAATGTTGAAACATTTGATAAATCTAATTGATTACAAATCTGGTTTATTGTTTGGTCTCTTTGTATTAGCGCTTGTTTAAAATTTTTAGAACCTTGTTTCTTTTTTGATATTTTGTCATAGATATTGATTATCTCTGTTCCTAAATATTCTTCTCTTGAAGTAGCTATCAACTTCTTATAACCTATATCTATTCCAAGAGATTCACCAACTTCTTTCTTGATAGGTTCTTCTTTCTCATAAAAGAATTTAAGATAATAGTTCCCGTTTATTTTCTTTAATTGAACAGACTTTTTACGAGTCCAATCTTTAAACTTCAAAGATTGTTTATGCTGTTTAATAGGAAGTCTAAGTTTTAAAGTATTTCGTTTAGATGTATCACTTTTGTAAGGCAAACTGATTTGGATAAACTCATCAAATGATTTAGTATTTGAGAGATGTTTAAAGCAATTTTCATCTAACATTATAGAAACATTCTTTACTTCTGGTTTAGTCTTTCTCTTCTTTTTTCTTTGACTTCTTATAATTTCTGATGCTTGCTTATAGATAATATTTTTATAAACAGAATGCTTACATCTTAAAGTAGGTAAATCCTTAGATGATAAATATTTTTCTAATGGTAATTGTTCATTCCAAATTAAATTTACATACTCTTGTAAATCTAATTGATAATCCTGAAATAATCTACCAAGATATTCAATTTTGCAATCATTAGAAAACTTTAGTGTATGTTGAGAAGTTCTAATCATTATTAAATTCGTTGCAGACCGCACATATTGTATTATAATCATGAGAATTGAATATAGTAGTTAAAACAGCATGCCCTAATTCTGGAGCTATTTCTTCATCTATCATCTTTCCAATATGATTAACAATTATGAAATTTTTGATAGTACTTAAAACTGCTTTGCGTAATAAAGCAGAAAAGATTTCATTACAGTTTAAAGATAATTGATTTTTTAAATCATTGGATAAATTGTCTGGAAAAGGAATATCTAAAGTCCCCTGAACTTTACATTCAAGATTATATTGCTTATCTTGAGTTATTGTGTCGAAAAAGTCGATTTGTATCAAATTACTCTCAATTGTTTTTGATTAATTTTTTTAAGCTATTTAAGAGAAGTTCAATATTTTCTACATCTTGGTATTCGTCAAGCAGTGCTTTTAATTCTGCTTTGTCAACATACATCTGCTTAATTCTGTGTTTCCAATAAGTAATAATAAAATCAGCGGGGTAATCTACTCCATCTGATAAATTGAATAACTCAATATATAATTTTTTAGTGTTCTGAAGATAAATATAATATTGTGACAACTCTTCTTTAATCTTATTAAAATCATAATTCCCATCTTCATCACAGATTATTGGCTTCCAAATATCAAAAATCTTTTTTATTAATTCTTCTTTGCTCATATCAAAAGATATAGCATCAAAAAAGTTAGGGGGTGTTTTCATTTTTATTTTACTTTCCTTTAATATGTTGTTTAAGGGCAGTTTTTCCCTTGTTTGTCAATTTTATAAGACAGGTGTCATCCAGCTTGTCTTGCAATATAATTAATTTCATTTTTGCTAATTCTAATGCGATTTCTTTTTCCTCTTGCTGGTCTTTAATTACCCCCGGAATAAAAGTCTCTTCCTCAGCAACATAAGTACTACTTGTATCAAAATCCCAGTCCCCTAATAAATTACAGAAGAAAGATTCCATAAAAGCGAATTGTTTCTTAGTCATTTTGACTCTCATTTCAATTTATTTTCCGCATTAGGCTTTCTCAAACTTGGCGCTGTCCATAATTAGTGTTGATGTATCAAAAAGACGCTTACAGTGGGGGCAGGGTTCACCTGCGTCTGCTTGCATAGCAAAACCTGATACACCATTATCAGATTTTCTAATCATTGTAACTTTACGAATAATAGTTGAATTATACCCAAAGGCGATTATTGAACCATCCCCTATTATCTTTACCCTCTCCCCTACTATGAAAGGGAAGCCGACAGAACCGGCGGGGTTAAGCTTGTTCCACGCTTGGTTAGATTCTTCTATATTACTGCTTGATACACCAGAACCTCTTTTACATCGGCAATAAATCGTAATTTCTGTATAGTGACTATTCAAAGTGCCAGCTTTTTCTCTTGACACTGTCGGCATCTTACCACAATGTCGGCAGGGATTACGCTTTATTCGCATTAGAGCTCCTATAATTCTTTTTTAATTCCTCAATCTCTTGAGCTAATTCTTCAATTTCAATCCAGCAGTGATTATTTTCTCCCCGTAATTCTACATTAATCTCATTCAATTTGTCATTTTTTGCGTTGAGAGCTTGAATTTGATTATTGAGAGCTTGAATTTGATTATTGAGAATTACTATTTCTCTTTCAAGTTCACACTTCTGCATTTTTAATCTCCGAAAAGGTATTCTCTACCTCTTTCCGATAAAATGTAATATACTTGACGATTTAGAATCCCTCTTGCAAAAAGACTTTCCAGTCCTTCCTTATACTCTCTATTTTCGGGAACAAGATAATCCCCTCTAATAAATTCCATCGCCTTTCTTTCCGCTGGGTTAAGCGTTTTATTGTAGAGTTCTGACATTTCAGTTCTCCAAATCATTAAAGTTAATTATTGATGTAGCTATAAACCAAATTAAGGTTACTACTACCACACCCATAATTATTAGAATATTATCAATTACTTTTGGGTCATTAATAATACTCAATATACTAATAATTATCCAAATAAAAGGAATAAGAATTCTAAGTAAAAACCATTTTGTTGAGTTTTTCATTTCAATCTCCTACAGATGTTAAATTATCTTGTAACCAATCTAATAAACATTCCACATTGATTTTGCATTTTTGCTGCTGGGGGGAACAACTGGAATAATCAGATGGGGAATAAAAATAACAGTAGAGCCCCTTTTCTTCAAATTTAAAATAACAAATTTTATTATTATTTGTAGTTAAATTAAAAATCAACTCCTCTTGGCATTTTATAAATTGTTTATAGTTAGATTCTCTTACCCTCTCCATTTTTTTCCCTATTTTTGCCAGTTCAGCACACCGATGTTCTGCTTTATTCATTTTTATTCTCCTTTCAAATAAATTCAATTGGGAATCCAAGTTCTTTATAAACTTCGATTCGTTGTTTAGAGTGTTTAACTAAATACCCATTATCATCATCATAAAAATCTACAATGATAGCTTCTTTCTTTCCAGCTTCGGTACGCAATGCTCTTCCTACACGCTGTGCAATCAATTTGTTTGATTTCTTTCCGGCAGCTAAAATAACCACATCTAACCCCCTGAAATCAAATCCCTCATTCAATAAAGTAGAAATCAATATTTTCTGTTTACCAGACCGAAAATTATATAGTACATCTTGTCGTATCTTTTTCTTACTTTCCCCAATTAAGATAGCAGACATTGGAATCATCTCATTCAACTTCTTAGCGTGTTCCTCTACTTCATCTACAATAATTAATACTGATTTACCTTCCCGGCTGAATTTATCAGCAAATAGAGTAATAGTGTGATTTCGTTGATTGTTATTTAAGATGTGTTCTTCATAAGACTGTCTCCAATTTCCTTTAATTTTTGGCATTTTTAGTTTTTTAATAATAATTCGAGCATTTGTCAAATATCCTTTATCAATCAGTTCCTGCAATTCTACTTGATGTAGAATACCCCCTGTAGCGCCTTCTAATAGCCTTCTCTGCAAACTTCCAAGCTTCCCTGGTGTAGCAGACATCCCAAAGCGGTAGAAAGCATTATAACACTTCATTGCTACTCTGTACCAAGTATTTGGTAGGTGTTCTTCATTTTCATTGATCTTATGACATTCATCCCCTATCAATACTTTTATACTATCTAAAAAATCTATTGTTTCTTTTTGAGCAATTCTACTCCATAGTGTTTGCGCTGTAGCAACAGTAAATAATTTAGGACTCCAATCCCCCTCACCAATCTTTCCTACTAAATCAGGAGAAAATGCTTTACACATATAATCATAAGTTTGATTCAATAAAATCAGGTTGGGAACAATAATCAAAGAAGTCAAACCTAAATTAGCTAAGATAGCACAAGAAGTAATTGTCTTTCCACTTCCGGTAGGGTGTTGAAGAATTCCTCGTTCAATATAGACTGCTTTCTTTACAGCTTCTGTTTGATAATATCTTAACTCAGGAAGATTATAAGATATGGGGATAGTTTCATAAACTACTCGATTATCATGAATTTGATATTCTATTAAACTATCATCTAACAAAGAAGCAATCTCTGGAAGCCATCCAGTGGGAAATGAATTATACTTATCATAATAATAAGAAATAAAGGATACATCAAAGCTTGTTTCCAGTTTCCAATATTTTTTATCAATAGGAGATAATTGTTTATACCTAAAAGCAGGCATAATTCCACCAGAAGTATTTTTATACAAGGAAACAAATTTCTTCACTTGATGTGTACAGTAAGACTTAACAGTTGAAATCTCTTCCGGTGTAAAATTCTTGGCGTAGGTATAACAATTATTAACTGAAAAATTAATCATTTTACTTAGACCATTTTTCTAATTCTGAAAATTCATAGAATATAGGAATATTTAATTCTTCTGCTTTTCTATGTTCAATAAGTGCTCCTCCTGATTCTTTCCATCCAGGGAGCATAAAGATAGCATCACATTTTGATAACAAAATTAAATCCCCAGTCAACCAATACTCTGGTGTTATATCTGGCGCTATAAAATCAAACAATGATGAATTGGAATGTGGCATCACAGGAAATAATACCCCCAATCTGGCGATTGCTCTGCCAAATAGCCGAGCAAAATCAATATTTGCCTGAATTTCTTCTTTTGTATTTCCTCGATATGGACCAGCAATATAGACTAATTTCATTTATCTTCCTAATGCTTTTTTTATATCATCTTCTGATATATTAAGAGAGAATAAAAAATCTTTTAATGGAATTTCTTCCGATTTAATTCCAACTATACTATCATACCATCCAAATACTCTAATTGTTTTTTTGCTTTTAACATAATAAACACAAATCCCTGCTCTATCATCTCCGGTTAGTATTTGTTGCTTGACAACTTTCATTAGATAGGTATCTCCTCTTTTTTATTTTCTTCCATATATTTTAATAAAGCTATCATTAAGAAACTATAATTTCCTAAATCCATAAAAGCATCCACAACACTTTCATTTTCTACTTGAAGTTTTTCTTGAGTCTTATAAGATTTAATTCTTTGAATTTTATCTAACATCCGAATTAATAATCCATCCACAGGATTAATTCCAAATTCTTCTGCTATGAGGAAATTTGCTAAGGGGTGGGCATTCGCTGTATAGTCTGCATTCTTCTGACTACAGATTTTAACTGCTTCAAATATTGCTTTAATATAATTAGGGTCGCCGGAAAAGGGTGCCTCAAAGTTAGTTTCTTTTATAGAAACTCTTACGATTTTTCCAAATGGAGTATCCCGCATATTTCGCATATCTGGTATGACTTTTCCAAATGGGGTATTTTGTATATCCTGCATATCCTGCATATCCTGAGATGGGTTGTAAGTAGAATCAAATTCAAAAACTAATGTTCCATTAATTCTATTCATTGTAGTTCCTATTTTTTGATTAGATATTTAATTAATTGATACAAATAAAGTAAACAGAGGATAATACTAAATATTCCATAGAGATACCCCTCCACATAATAATGCTTGTGGTAAAATAAACTTCCCCAAAGAAAAAATGAAACGCTTGAAACTAAAATACAAAGTAATCCTGTTTGATATGAAGATAAAAGTTTCATAAAATCACCTAACTATAATTTACTAAAATTGAGGATAAGAGTCAAGTTTTAGAGGAAAATTTGTGAGGATTTCTTTATTCTATTAACAAATAACAGTATATATATAATAAACAAATACTTACACTATTTTTATATATGACAAAGCCCCTCTTAATCCCCCTTTCCTTTACACTAAAAGGTATCAAGAAATTTATCACCTTTTCAAGTTAGAAGAGCTTTGATTATCCCTTCTTTTTCTTTATATCAATCACTTGTTCCACCAAGTGAGTTACCTATCATGAAAAATTAATATAAAGAACGATGATAAATCCTAAAGTACCTTTTAACTAAAGAAAGAAGAACTAAACTGGCTATAATGACAATCTATATCTTTTAATCTTTTCCAGCTATAAAATAACTTTATTGAAATCACTTCAGCCTGTACCAATTCATTTCAATAAAACTAAGATTATAACTTGTTCATCGGTGATATGGTGAAGGTTATTGCCTTCTATCATCGGTGAGGCAGTGAAGCAGCATTTCATCTTATATAGAGAGCCATAAAGCAACTAAACCGGTGTAATATTTTGTAATCTTCAATTATTCTGCCGGTGGACAGCCCTTTGGCTTTAACAGCATCACTATTAACGCCCCCGATTACCTCTTACGGGAATTTGCTTGCCCTTACAAGTAAAGGTTGTATATTTATCTTCTTATAGTCCTCCCCGGCCTTCAAAGGGAGGCATGCTTGGATTTCGTCAGGAGATGAGAGATTGGGCTATGCTCAGAGCTCCCACTTTACATATCCTTGTAAACCCACTACCGAATAAGCGTAGGGGAATTTGTAATGAGAACAGGCTATTCTTTTTATAGTTTATTGTCTTAGAGAAATGTAGAACTAAGACTATTGAAGATTACCCTGGGTTCACATCCCTGTGCCAGGTAGCTGTTGTACAATCCATATTCAGTTGGTTTATTCACCTTTTCAAATCATACTAAATCTCTACCTACATAGTTTACAGCTTAAGAATATACTTAATATAGGTGATGCACTAAGTCTTTTCCACTCTTATGACCTCATTAGTCTAGTTTCCTTAACCATAAAACTAATTTGGTGTAAGCCTATGGCGATATTAGCTGACCCCATAACCTATAATTATAAGTTACAACTACACTATAATTATAAGCTGGTAAAGACATTCCTTAGCAGAAAGTACATCCGGGGTGTTTATGCAATGTACAAGTTCTGATAAGGTCTAAACCATCGCTTGTCCGGGTAACAGCTCAAACTCGATTATATCCTGCTGATTTCTATGAAAATTAGAAGCTGACAGCTAAGACATTATCACCTCTTTATAATTTGTTTGCTGTTACTTCCATTTTCATAATACTGAAACAGTTTTACGGATATAATGAATATTTAACTGAGCACATTATGGCTATAATCATAATGCTTCCTGATTTTGGTCCAGGAATGCCATTTTATTATAGTGGGGCTTTATAGTGACTGTAACGCCAAACACCCTGCTATTTTTTAATAACCTAAGAAATTGTATATTGTTGATCAGACTTTATACAATATAGATAGGCAGGCGATGATTACCCGGACAGCGATGGAAAATGTTTCAAAGAGCTAAACAGTTTAATCTCAGTTAGATACAATTATTTTGCGTACAGTTATACAGTTAATATATAATTTACGAAAATTTTATGAGAAAAGCAAGTCCTGTGGTGAGAAATTTTACCAGCAATCCTTTATTTCTATCTCTCCGCATTCTTTACAGAATCTCTTTTGTATAGGGTAATTCTCTTCAGTTTTAAACATCTCGGACCACTTACTCCACTTGTGGTGGTGTACTTTAAGGATTTTTTCAAAGAAATAACCAAAAAAGAATCCTGATGCAAAGCTAAGTATTAAAATGATTATCATTTTTTCTCCTTATTTGTTTTTTTAATTATTTTATCTAATTTTGGGATTACTTTAAATTCAATCCAATCCGCCCGGAGATTCCCCTTTTTATCTGGAAGAAAGCTGCTTTCTACTAATTCAGGAGCATTCATATTAGCGCATCTTTCATATATATTCTCTGTCTTTCTGGCGGGGAATAGAATATTATAAATACAATCCTGGCAGCCCTCATACTGTTTATTTAAGACTATTTTGCAAAGGGGGCAATTATCTTTACCTAAAGTATGCTTACATTCTCTATACTGTTGGATAGTCTGTAATAGAGCAATTCTAAATTTCTGCAGTTTTTTTACTGTAATTCTAATCATTTTTCTTCTCCAATTTTGTCTATTAAATTTGTTTGTTTCCAAATAGTCTCTCCATATTCATCTTTCCATTCCCACCATTCTGCTACATCTTCATTCCATTGTTCTAACATTGGAATAATTTAGTTTAATGTTATGCTCATATTGAAAACTATTATAATCTGATAAAACTATTAATATTAAAACACCCTCTTCTACTGTCTTAACATTGACATAGAATAGTGTTCCTATTACTTGGGGGATGTGTTATATTCTGAGTTTCATATTTTTTCCTTTGTTATATTGAACAATTTTGCAGGGGCAGGTTGTTTTACCATTATTCATTTCTGTAAATGCTTCTGGTGTCATTAATATATTATAGACAATCTGAAAATGGTTATCTTGGATTCTGATTTCCACCTGCCTTGTAGTTTTATCATAGTCTAAACTAACATACCCCTTTTCAGTAGTCATTTTTCTTCCTTTTTTGTTTCTTCTTCTGCTTCTTCTTCTGCTTCTGCTTCTTCTATTAATTTGTTTAAATGTTGTTTAATGTATTGTTCCCGTTGTATCATATTTATTTGAGATGTGATTCTGTCTATGTGTAAACATCTTAGACTTGTTTTCCATTGTTTAATAAATTCAATAACACACCCACATTCCGCATAATAAGCAAGGGTATTTTTTGCTATAGCGATGTATAAATCATTCTGAGTATTACTAATATCCTTATGAAGCTGGTGTTCCCATTCATTGAGGGACTTAATTTTTTTATGACTGTCTTCTTCTTTAAAAGCTTGTTTTACTTGTTGTAATAGTTTGTCTAAATCAGATAATTTAGCCTCCAGCCGTTCTACTTCTGCTTGAGAATTTTCAGCTTTTCTTTTTAAATACCCCATTTCATTCTTCTCCTAAATTGTTTAAATCAAAGATTAATTTTTTCTTATCGGGTTTTCTTTTATCAGATTGGAGTGGGTCAACAATTTTTCCAGTCTCTTTTATCCACTCTAATTCTACTTTACCTGTGGGTCCATCTCTTTGTTTGGCAACCCATATTGTCATTTCATTATCTTCAGCTTCTTTATCAAAAACATAGTTTCTCATAGTAAAGAATATATTATGAGATTTTTCATTATAGATAGCGCCAAAGTCTAAATCTGAAATATTTGGTGTTCTATCCTTTCTATGAAAAATATAGTTATTGAAGTGGGATAACATTACAATATGTACTTGCTTCTTATCAGCAAAGATTTCTAATTGATTAATAATCCCCCCCATCTTTTCTTTATCAGACCGGCAGGCTGCAATATCGGGAATAGTATTCATAGTATCAAAATAGATTATATCTAAGCCTCCTATCTTGTTCATAACATCTTCAATTCTATTTAAATATGTGGGGATGTCAATACCCCGGTTGCCGTCAATATACAATTTCCAGTTCTTAGAGATGTGTTTTATATCCTGGTCTAAAATTTCCCCCCTGGGGTCATCATCATTCCAATCTCTGATTTTCTTTAGGTCTGTGATAGGGATACCAGTTCTGATGGCTTGTACACGGTCCAGAAGCCCAGGAGACAGCATTTCTGGAACTGCCGCATAGATTTTTAATCCTTGTTCTTCACATTGTTTTTCTATCAAATTTACAGCTACCGCTGTTTTTCCCGATGATGGAGGTCCCGCTAATAATGTGAGGAGTCCCTGTCCAAATCCTTCGGATATATAATTATCCCAGGAAGGAAATCCGGTAAGTTGTCTTTTATTGGTTCTTCTCTTGATTAAACCATTGATACGCTCTTCAACAATATTTTCCGGTGTAATGATTTTAATATTCGATGGTATAAGATTCTGTGTTTGATTAAGTAATGTTCTTATTTGTTCAATTACAGATAATTGTGTGGATTGTTTGGTGTAAGCATCATCAATGATTTGAGTTGTTTCTTTGATTACTAATCTTTTGATATACAATTCAATCAATTTTTGAATATAATATTCAATAGCAGAATAGGCGGTGCAACTAACCATACTTATATATTCAGATAATTGATAATTACTAATAAAGCCACCATCAGAGATTAGATTTAATCTTTCATATTCTGGAAGGATACTAAGAATATCAGGAACAATATTTTGTTGTTGAAGTGATATTATGGCTTTGATAATAGCTTTTGTATCTGAACAATAAAACACTTCAGAAATGTCTGGGGATACTATATAAGCATATTTCATCAATGCTGGTAATGCTTCTACTTTATCAAGCAAAACAGCGCCAATTATAGTTAATTCAAATTCTCTGTTTTGTGGGGGGATTCTGGTTGCTGTTTCAGTCATCATATTTTTATTACCTCACAATTTGGTTTAATCAAAGCCCATATTGTTTTAGGGAGTGTTTTATTGTCTAATGGCGAAACAAAAATAGTGTTATGTTGGTGATTAAACCTATATCCTATTATAGGAATAAGCAACTGTGCTTGATAATCATTAATCTTAAAGTTATCAAAAATCAATATATCAGACTTATAATATTTACTAAAATCAAAATCTTTTAGCAGCGTTTCCGGGGTAAACAGATAGTTTAATTTGGTTTTGATGGGTATATTATTTTTTATATGTAATATAAAAATAGCTACAGCAAACTCTGTTGCAAGTTCTGCTCCAGATAGTTCACTATATTCAATATATAAGTGGTATCCAGGGGAAAGCAGAATATTCTGAATAAATTTAGTATTATTATTGATAAGTTTTCTGCAGCCCATACTAATTTTTTTATTCAGAAACTTCTCTGGTACTCCAGTTTTTTGAAGTTTTTCTATCATTTTATTGGATAATTTTCCAACTTTTAGGGATAAAAAGTCTGAAAGTATCTAAATTAAAAGGAATAATTGTAATTGTATCTACTTCGTCCTCAAATCCATACCAGTAAATATCATAAAAATCAAAAGAACTATCTATGAGTTCAGGGCAAGTAGTAAGAATAAGTGATAGCTTTTCCTTAGTTGTGTCTTTCAAAATAATGGGGGTGCTATCTGCTAATGCTTCTTGTGCGCTGTTTGTATTTGGTGGGGTATAGGTATTACAACTACAGATTAATAAAAGAATAATAAGATATTTAATCATTCTTATTTCTCCAGATTAATTAAAGTATTTCCATTTAAAAAATCTAAGAATACCCTCTCCTGTAGTGTCACAAGAGAGAAATTCGCACATTGTTTAGTCCTTTAGTTTTATCCATTTTGAATTAAATTCATTAAAAATTCCTGATATAAAGCTATATTCCTCTTTCAGAAATCCACTGTCTTCAAAATAAATATCAAATTCACGATTTTTTTGATGTAAAATCACTCTATTTTCTTCTTCCTTTTTTAGGTTTTCAAACAGTTCTGAATTTTTGGGGGGAATGTATTCTCCTATCTCAGTAAAGTACCCCCAAATATCTTTGTCTCTTTCCTTTTCAAATGAGTCTATTAAAATTCTATGGTATCTCTTTTTATAAAATTCTGTTAATAAGCTAATAGGTTTTACCATCTTATGATTTTCTATTGTAAAGATAACACCAGAAGTTAATTGTTTTTCAATATCGGCGCTGGTTATTCCTTGTTGAAGAAGGGTTTGAATACATTGAATCAGTCCCTTTTCCCACTTGGGGTAAATAATTTTCATATTATGAAAATGTTTTACTTCATTGAGAAATTTATCAGCAATTACAAGCGCTGTAGCATAGTAATTATAATAGACTCTTTTTTTTGCTATTGTGGGGTTTTTTATCATTTATTCTTAGAACGAGTTAGCCATATTAATAAAAGGAGTAGAAATGGTATCAATTCTATTCCTCTTTTTGGATAGGCATTATCTCAAATGGATTTTTACTGTTTTCTTCTGCATCTTCTTTGGATTGGTAGATATAAATTAATCCTACGATATTTCCTCCAATTTCTTCAACTTCAGTGGGGGTGCACCAATAGGGTGACATTACTGCATAATGTAGTTTGTTACTCATTTTTAGTTCCTTCTGGGATTGTTAAGTTTTTATTAATATAATTTACTGCTTTTTCTTTTGCTGTTATTCTATCTGGGTCTTCTTCTACACAGACAATATACTTGCAGATTTTACAGCGTTTGATTGCCATAAAATTTATATCTGTTTCTTCTACTTTTCCTGTAACAATGATTAAAGGGCCATTACATTTTTCACAGTAGCCAAATACTGCTTTTTTTGTAATAGGTTTTTCTTCAATTATGCTCTCCTTTGGGGAAAACTTTTGTTTCAGGATTTTTGTAATATTTTCATTCATTTAGTTATTCTTATTTTCTGATTAGTTGGTTTTTTAGTTAGGCGGGTGGTCGATGTCATTCTCATTTTGCAGACTCCTAAAATTTCTTGTAATTTTGTTTTCGATATTTAATGATTTCAACAGGAACACCAAAAACAGATGCAAGGTGCGAGTCATCTGGGTCTTTCTGTAATTCCGCCTCAAATCTATCTTTAGGTATTAAAAAAGCAATGGCAAACCAATTCGCTTCTCTTTCAAGTATTTTGTTTTTTCTATGGCTTTTTCTAAAACTCATTTGTGGACTCCTTGATTTTGATTATGTTCACTTGACCGACACCATACAGCTCAATGTTCAAAGCATCGGCAAGATTAAGGAATTTACTGTTATGAAACAGACTAATGGCAGATTTAACGCTGGGGTCAATGCCGATTCCATGGGTTGTTTCAAAGAAAATTGCTGCTATTTGAGAATAATATGCTAAAACTTGTAACTCAGTTTGTTTATAATCACAACCAACTAAAATATACCTGTCTTTTTGTTTTATTTTTTCATCTTTACTTTGTAGTCCTTTTAATACTTCTTCCAGTGATTGGGTCATACACTCCTCGTATAGTTAAAAGGGTCAGTATTGATTTCATTGCCAAATGCCCGCTTTGCTACTGCTTGACATTCAGCAATTTCATCCTTGCTGGCTTGAATACTCTCCTCTAACCGTTTAATCTGAGCTCTGAGGTGTTCTATTTGGCACATACTGGTCTCAATTTGGCTTAAGAGGACAAGCATCAGTATTTCATCTTTCTGGTTCATACCTCCTCCAGTAGCCAAGCGATGCGGGTATGCAGGGAACTAAGTTTGGCTTCTGTGTACCAATCGTCTCCTGTGTTAAGATAAAATATTGCATCATCTCCGGGCTCGTCTAAATCAATGCGAATACCATCGGGAAATTCAATAAAGTATCCAGTATTATCGTTAGTTTCAGGTATTCCTTCCCATTTTGAACACATTTTATCGTAATCAAGCCACAGTAAATTTCCTGCATCGTTATCCGTTTCGGCTTGCAGTGCTTTGATAATCGGCTGAAAATCAGCGATGATTTGTTCATAGCGTTTCATTTCAACTCCTTGCCTTCCGGCTGTTTAATTACTTGTTTTATTACCTCATCTGATAAAGTGTGTATTTCATTATACATTTTTCTCTTTAATTCAAACAAGGCAGTTTTAAATTCTTCAGATAATTCTAAATAACCATATTTACCAGTAAGATTTATTATGTTAGTGTCTAATATTCTACATAAACGCACAAAACATCTCCAACAAATGTCTATACAAATCCAATCTGAAATTTTTAGGTGAAAAATATCTCTTTCTGAGGGGCAAAAATCACATTTTATTTTAAGGGTTATTCCCATCTTATTCCTTGCCTTCCGGCTGTTTATTCCAATCATTATCGTTATAAGTTAATTTCTTGCAATCCGGGCACTGCCGAATAAAAGCATATTCCTGCGCCAAATATGATTTTGTGTTCCCCAGCAAAAACATTATCAGCCGGCATTTATCTTCCATCGCCACCGCACAATATTCCGGCTGGCGTACTATCCGAAAAGTCTTTTCCGTCGCCCGGATAATCCCCCAAAATTTTGGTATTATGTGTAAATCTGAAGTTACCGCTTTGGAAATCACCAAATAATGAAACTCACCTACTGGGTCAAGCCGCCCGGAATTTCCATCTTTGAAAGTGTTTAACAAATCCGAATTGCTGATTTTGACTTCAAAAATCACGCTAAAATACATATTCAAACTGTCCCTTAACGCCCTATCCTTTTCCGGTCTTTTAAAAACCAATTCACCATCTTCCTGAATCCATTCATTTCTCCTTGGCTTAAAATACTCCTGAATTTCCGGTGAAGCAATATCCTGTAAATATCTGCACTGATAAGCGCTGACCATAGCGAAGGCATCGGCTACATATCCTTCTTTTATTCCAAACTCTTCCCGCCCCTGTATTCCGTTTGTCATACATCGGTTCGCCAGCCAAGTTAAACATCGGCGTTGTAAATCGTAATGCTCCTGCGTCATAAATTATTCTCCGCCTTTAGGTGGATTTATTCTGTTCCAAAAATCTATTGTTTCTTCTTGCGTGTCACCCCCATATTCATTAAAATTAAATTGTTTTCGACAACTCCAATTGGAACAATGTATAAACCAGAAACCATCAAAGAATATTTTTGCTTCGCTTCCACAATGATGACAATTATTAATTGGATTGTTCATTATAGCCTCGCTCAAATTGACGACAATGCTCAATTTCTTTAATCAAATCTCCACTTTCACCATAATTTCTTCTCCTATTATTGCCCCATTGTTTAAACCAAAAAGGAACGCTATACTCTTTGCATTGAGAATACAGCTCGTTAATCCATTTTTCCCAGCATATTCTTGCTTTCTGCCCCGTTTCCCCGCCTGCAATCACCCAATCCAAATCCTTCAAATATGGAGTCAAGTCAATTTTATCTAATATTGGTTCGGCGGAAACTCCAATGCGAAAGTGAGGATCAAGCGATTTTAACTTAATTAGTTCAGGAATTCGCTCGTCTGTGGTTGCTTGATTTTCCACCGATACCAGAAAGATTGAATTATTCAGCGCAAGAGCAATTTTGTTTTTATCATTTGTGAATGATTGCCAGTATTCTACCATAGCTAATGGGCGTTTAGTGCAAAAGATATATTTGTGTTGTGTTGCATTATGAATGACTTTCATAACCTCGTCAATATCGGCGAAGTCCGCCGCAAACAAATCGCCCATTAAGCATACGGCAATCCGGCGGGGTTTTTTCCAGCAAATTAGATTGTCTAATGTGTCTCTAATTAATCGAGTTGTTCCGTCCCACTGCTTGACTAAAGCATACGCTGCATAGGTTTCATTAGCTTCCGGTGGTGGAACAGGTGAGAATTTAAAATGCCCCGCCTGCCGTTGCGCCATCTTGTACGCCCAGCAGTTCAAACAGCCGTCACTGATTTTCTGGCATCCGACAATCGGATTCCAAGTTTCCGTACACCACCCAATTTTATTTAGCATTGTTGTCTCCGTTGAATATGATTAATATATCCGTCTTTGAACTGTATGTAATTTATAAACATCATACAAGAAAGTATCCCCTTCAATAATTATGGGAATTGTCTTTACTTCTTTGATAGTAGTTTCTTGCCACATTTCAATAACGCAAGTGGTATCAATAACAACAGAATCACATAGACTATCAAGGCAAATATTTAACTCTTTACTACTTCGTGGAAGTTCGGTTTTAGTAGCGCATCCACACAGAAATATCAGGATTATGATCGGAAGTTTATTTAGCATTATTTTCTCCCCTTGGGAAATTTCCAATGCGCTTTGATAATTGGTCTTTTGTTCCACATTTTATTAGCTTCTTCTATTGTCTCAGGCAAAAACAATGCTCTGATACCAGTCAATTTGATATTTATTCAGCATTATCTTCTCCTTTTATTGTTGGCAACATTCTACTGTTTTCCCACCCAACTTTTTCCACTTGGCTTGCCGGGCGGATATAAACCCGCCTCTCGCCATTGCAATAGGGGCAAGCGATGGATGTACCAGATAGACCGAGATAATATATCCGGTTTTTAACTTGGCAAAACGGACAATCAATTATTTGTCCAGACATTTGTTCTCCCTTCTTTTTTGGTCATCGTCTGGACGGCTTTCGATTTCCGCCATATCATCAGTGTCTTGAATTGCGTCCTGCATCTCATCAACCAATGCTTGGTCAATTTCGATAACAAGACCACGACATTCATCGCTATCGTGAAAACCGAGTTCAGTTCCTTGACCAAGAACAAATTTTCGATGATCAAGGTCAATTTGAATGCCCTCAATGTCTTCTACTTCCAAGACAGCGTGGCATTTCAGACAAAAATTAATTTCAGACATTTTTGTTCTCCTTGTTTTTAAGAATTAAGTTAGTTGCCGGGAGTGAAATCGTGCAATTCTCTGTGGTGTTTTTTACAGAGCCATACAATATTTAATGGTTTATTATAGTCTATATGGTGCGCTTCT
>Ga0209518_1000530_pt1 | contig 49088 bp, 41 predicted proteins | sample RifGroB1_FD_183993 | JGI IMG/M metagenome (GOLD analysis project Ga0209518, IMG submission 183993) | Groundwater microbial communities from Rifle, Colorado, USA - Groundwater B1 (SPAdes) (version 2) | ecosystem: Environmental > Aquatic > Deep subsurface > Groundwater | place: Rifle, Colorado...
CTTACAAAGTTTTGCGTCTTTGCTCCCTATAAGCGATTATACCATATTTATACCAATTATTTCTATTCTATATAGAATTTTATTTTTGACTTTTTAATAATAATTAATTATAAAACACGAATTAATACTTATGATCTTGGTCTGTTAGTTGTAAAAAACAAAGTCTTACTCTGTCCCATGGGACAGAGCATTTTTTGTATAATTAATTTTATTAATGTATTTTTGATATATTAATTTTTTCATAAGACAAGAGGACGACAATCAAACAACTCACTGCAACGTATCAATTTCTTCAACTGCTTTATCCAAAGCATCTTTTGGTTTCATAGAGCCTTCTAAAGCAAGATGAATATATCTTTGCATAATTGCAGAAATTTCTGTATATTTTACTACTTTTGGTCTATGATGAACCGATGCTATTTGTTTTGACTTTATATCCATTACAGTATCTATTTTTCGTACTGCTGGATCATTTTGTACACTTGTCCAAATTGGCATTTCTTGAAGATGAACCTTTTGAATATCTTTACTTGTAATAAATTTTATATACTCCCAACTTTCTTTTTTGTATTCTGAGTTTGATAGAATACCAAGCCCTTGAAAACCACTCACACTTGCGGTATTGTTATATTTTTCAATAATTTCTTGTGAAACTGGTAAAAGTCCCATTTTAGCTTTGCCAGCGACTTTTGATATAGTGGGATCGTTCATTTTAGCATATTGAAAAGTCCAGTTAGATGTAAACGCAGATTGCCCTGAGATAAAAGTATCTTTTGCCATAGACTCATCAGAGTTTAATGATATAGGATTTGCAAGCCCGTCTTTTAAAAGAGATACCATAAATTCGAGTGATTTTAATCCTGCTCCTCGATTAAAAATAGGTTTACCATTTAGGTCGAATGTTTCCCCTCCAAAACCAGCAGTAAGCCAAACATATTCGCAAACAAGACCTTCTTTTTGATTCCACGAGTCAGAAAACGGATATTGCAATATGCCTTTTGTTTTCATTGCTTTCATTTGGATTATCATTTCTTCAAGCGTTGAGGGTGGATTTGTGAAACCTGCCTGTTTTATATATTCTTCATTATAGAAAAATAATTGAAAATTAGCCAAAAAAGGCATAGCCCAAATTTTATCTTTATATACGAATGCATCAACTATGGCAGGTGCTATATCAGAAGACAAATCAGAAACATTTTTAGTTAAATCTATACAGTAATTTTTTTTTGCAAATTCTGCTGTCCAAATTAAATCTAAGCTAAAAACATCATAGATTGGAGTAGTCGATGTTGCACTTTTGACAATTTCTTCATAAAGCTCATCATATTTAAAAAAGTTAATGTTTACTTTAGTTCCTGTTTTTTGTTCAAAATCAATTGCCATATTTTTGATAACATCGGGTTGATAACCAGATTGTGCCATATAAATTAAATTTATTTCTTTCTTTACTTTTTGTTCTTTACATCCAAAAATTAAAAATATAATTGCAATAATAAAAATAATTTTTGCTTTCATATTCCCTCCAATTTATACCAAAGACTATTATTTTGCCGCAGAAAAAACATAAAATTTATGGAAGCTTGTGGGTATATCCCTGTACTATCCAAGTTTTCTTAAAAAAATATAATTCCTCTCGCACTCATGAACAAATGCGATGACAACACGGAAAACACAGAGCTAGAAAAGAAAAAAACTCAACAAAACACATTTTTTCTGTGCCTTTATGCCCTCCTCTGTAAGAGATTTCTATAGTAAATTTAAAAGTGAAAATTTATCATGGTATCTCTAATTGTTTCCAGAAGATTACATAAATAATTATATATTAAATGAATTATAATTGCAATAAACCAGATAATTTTTGTTTAAATTATTTTTTGAGAATAAATTTAATGTAAAAGTATTTTATCTATTGTTAAATTATTATTGAATAAAAATAAAACAAATTAACTCTTTTTGAATGAAACAATCTCAAATTAACGATATTTGTTAAAAGTTAAATTTTTGCTCTTGCAATATTTTCTTCTTTTGCATCAAGCTTACTATCATTAAAAATCGACCAAATAAGTAAAGATATTCCAATTACAAAACCAATTAAACATATAATTTGACCACTTCTCAAGAAAGCCCATTCTATATTATCGGTTCTAAAAAATTCAATTATAAATCTTAGGGTACTATACCACAAAGCATACCAAATAACTCTTCTTTTTGTAATCCATTGATTTTTTTCTGTTAATAGAATAATTAGAAGAAAAATTAAATTGCCAAAAATTTCATAAAGTTGAGTAGGATGGAGTGATGTACCAACTGGTGGAAGAGATGGAGTAAAATAAGTAGTTCTATTACTATATGCAGAACTTTCTGGTGCAAAAACAACACCCCAAAAAATATCCGTTGGTTTACCAGATGCATCACCATTTAAAAAACAACCAAATCTACCAATAATTTGTCCCAAAACTATTGGTGGAATGTAATATTGTATATGATAAAAAAAACTTAATTTGTTTACCTTTGCATAGATAACACCAGTAACAAGCCCTCCTAGAACAGCACCTGCTACTGTTATACCACCATTCCAAGGTTGAAAAAATACTATTGGATTTGAAAATAATTCTTGTGGACTCCATAGTAAAAAAGAAAATAATCTACCAGCAACTAATGCGACAAGTAAACTTATAAAAGTAGCTTCATACATTTTGTCTATATCTATATTATTTTCTTTACAAAGATATGTAAAATAAATTATACTTGATAAAATAGCAATAAAAAAATAAATTCCTTCATAATTATGTAAATGTAAAAATAAAAAATCAAAATTAATTGGTAACATTTCTTTTCCTTCTAATTCATGTTATAGAATATTTAATAAGTCAGTAAAATTATTTATTATATAATCAGCATCTTTAATCTCATCATACCCAGAAGCATAACCGTAAGTTACAGCACAAGATTTAATATTAGCATTTTTTGCACATTCTATATCAAAAATACTGTCTCCTATCATCAATGCTTCTTCTTTAGGGATACAAAGCTGCTTTAAAGTCAAAAGTATCGGAGTCGGGTCTGGTTTTTTTGTATCATATGTTTCAGGACCTATGATCCTTTTAAAATACTTATTAAAATCAATAAGTCCCAAGATTTTTTCTGCAACAATCAAAGGTTTATTAGTAAATAATATATTTGTAGTAGTAAGTTTATTGAATGTTTCAAAAACGCCAGTATAAATTTTTGTTTCTTTATAAAAATTATCTCTATAAAAATTATTAAAAATCTTATAAGAATTATCGATAAATTTATCTTCTATATTTTCCATATAGTTTGAAAAAGCTTTTCTTAAAAGATTTTTAGCACCATCGCCAATATACTTTTTAATTAATTCATTAGCAATACTTTCATATCCATAATAATTTAGAATATAATTTACAGCCCCTGTAATATCAGGAAGAGAATCAATTAATGTACCATCAAGATCAAAAAAAACTAATTTATATGGCATAAAAGCTTCCTCATTATATATTTCATTCTACTGCAAATACATTTTTTTCTTCTGTAATTCCTCTTAAACTAACAGTATATTTTTTTAGTTCAAGAACTCTTTCTATCAAAAATTCTTTTACTTTTAAGTCATTAAAAATTTGTTCAGAGAAGAATATTTCATTATTTTTACCAAGTCCCTGAATTCTTGATGAAAGATTTACTGTTTGCCCAAAATAATCGAGTTTATCATTTAAATTTACAACTATAACATTACCTTGATGAATACCAAATTTTACTTCCAATGGATTTTCTGTTTCTGGAATAATAAGAGATTTAATTTTTTCTTGCATTTCAAAACTGGCTCTTATTGAATCAATTGGTTTTTGAAAAGAAGCCATAACAGAATCCCCAATAGTTTTAATTATTATTCCATTATTTTTTTCTATTACATTAAATAAAATTTTAAAATGTTCTCTTACAAGTTTGTAAGCTTTTACATCACCTAATTTATCATACAAAGCAGTAGAACCTTTAATGTCTGTAAATAAAATACAAACAGATTTTATTTCTAAGCTTTCTTCAACTGATAAAACATCTTGTGAAAAATGCAAGTGAAAAAAATTATTATGAAAACAATCAAGACCTGAAATATAAAAACTTGACATTTTGTATTGCTTTTTCATAACAAGATCAATCATTTTTTTTGTTTGTTCTTCAATATAAGATTGTGGTATTTCTATAAAATTAGATGAAGTGGAAAAAGTAACTTCTATATTATTATCTAAAGTATTCCTAAATTCCATACTACAGGCAGAACAATATGAATCGGATGGCATAGTTTTTAAGTGGTTTGAAAATCCTGGTATTCCATTACAACAAGGACAATGATAATCCCATCTTAAATCAAAGTATCCTTCAATAGTTCCAGCTAAAAATATATCGAGTAAAATCATTTTATCAATTTCTAATTCATTAGCAATTTCGGCTGGATTCATTCTATAAAAACTTTCTGGTTCTCTAAACCCCATCCATTCTGTTAATCTATCAATCGAAATTAGATGATCTGGATTTTCAAAATGTTTATTTATTTCAACAAGACTTATTTCTTGCACAAAATTCTCCTTAAAAATTAATTATTCATAGTTTTCTTTAATTTTGCTGAGAGTTAGAAAATGATTTCTTTCTTGCTTAATAATATCATCAATTAAATTTTGCTTATCTTCTTTAACAAAAGCTTTTAAAGCATAATAATAATTTATAGTATCAAGTTCTTTTTTCATGGCAAAATCGAGTGCTGATAATGCGTCTGTTATTTTATCTATCTCTTTTTCAAATTTTTCTTTAGTGAAAATAACATTATCGGCAAAAGCTCTAATATATAAAAAATATTGATCATCATAATATCCAGAAGAATAATCTTCAATTTTTGTAAGTATTTTTTCAAAAGTTTCTTTATGTTTAACTTCTTCACTTGCTAAGAAATTAAATATTTTTTTTAACTTTGGATCAGAAAATTTTTTTTCAAAATATTCGTAAGCAATTTTTCCGTTTTCTTCTATTTTTACAGCAAATTGATATATTTCTGATGGCGAGTAACTTTGCATTTTTTGTCTCCTTAGATAAAATTATATACTCAAAATTTTTAACAGTCAAGTATTTATGTGTAGTTTATAAAATTACATCTTATTTAATTTATGTGGAATGTAATTAATGACAATTTAATAAACTTATGATATATAATCTACAAAAAATTCTAATTAATTACAATTTTTTTTATAAAAAAAACTAAAAAATTAAATTTATAGTTTAAATTTTTCAATTTTTCTATTATAATATATATATAATGTTTTTTTAATTTATAATTTATCTAATTTAGGATAGCTAAATGCAAGATTTTGAAATTGAACAATATATAAAACTTGGTAAACCTATAATGTACAGAGATCATAAAGTACCAAGAGAAAATGAAGATTTCTATGTTTCTATTTTAGAAAAAATACTCAAATATCTGGGAAAAGATAAAGTATCTGATCACCTAGGATATTGCTTGAGAGAATTAATTAATAATGCAAAAAAAGCAAATACAAAAAGAGTATTTTTTCTTGAACAGAATCTTGATATAACTGACCCTGACCATTATCATAAAGGAATGACCCAATTTAAAAGTACAACTTTTGATAATATTGATTTCTATCTTGATTTACAAGAAAAATATGATTTATATGTTCAAGTTTACTTTCATATAAAAGAGCCATTTTTTAATATAATTGTTTCAAATAATACTCCACTTGTTCAGCAAGAAAAAGAAAAAATATCTCAAAAAATCGCAAGAGCCAAAATTTTTACATCGGTTGATGAAGCTGTTCAAAATGTTTTAGATGATACAGAAGGGGCTGGACTTGGTATCGTAATATTACTTTTAATTTTAAGAAAAATTGGTATAAATGATAAAAACTTCGCTGTTGCTGTTGAAAATAATATGACTCATTTGAGGATTGCTATGCCTTTATCTTTAGTAACAGAAGAAGAAACCGAGATAATTAGCGATGCTTTAATTAAAGAAATAGATTCTTTGCCTCAATTTCCAGAAAATATAACAATGTTAACAAGTATGTTGCAGGATAAGGATGTTGATTTTTCTAATATTGCTAATATAATCAAAAAAGACCCTTCATTAACTATGGGGATTTTGAAAATGGCAAATTCGGCTCACTATCGAAGATTAAATAAAATAGAAAAAATAGATTTAGCTATAAGTATAATAGGTGTTACTGGATTAAAACACCTTCTACAATCCATTGGTGCAAAAATGGCATTAGAAAAAAAATATGCAAGTAAAGAACTTGAAGATTTATGGGATCATAGTATTCTAATAGCTCAAATTTCATCTATCTTGTGTGATAAATATAAAATGAATGATTTGGGAGATTACGCTTATATTGGCGGACTTTTGCATGACATAGGAAAAATAGTATTGAGAGGATTACATTCTAAAACTATTGATAAATTAACAAAAATTTGCATAGATAAAGGTATTTCAATAAATATAATAGAAAATCTAATGGAAGGTGTAAATCATGCCAAAATTGGAGCTAAAATGGCTATCAAGTGGAATCTTTCCGAAAAAATAGTTAATATAATAAAATACCATGATAATCCTTTGGCATCTCCTGATGATACAATTAAAGATATTACTAAAATAATTTACCTTGCTCATATAGTATCTCTAAAATTAAATCCAGATACAAAAACTTATACTGCAGAAGATGTAGTTTTGGAAGAACTTAATGTTAAAACAGAAAATGATATAAATGAATTATCTAATTATATAAAAAAAGAATTAGAACGAAGAAAATAATAACACAGATTTACGTCGATTTTCACATAATACTGATAAGAATAAAAACCAGCGTAATCTGTGCCAATCAGTGTTATACATTTAATAGATGAGGCTTTTTTATGGAAGAAAATTCAGATAAAATAGATGTAAAAACTTCTAAAAAAAATAAGTTTAAAGTATTTCTTGTTGGTTGTTATAGTGCAATACTTTCTGTTATTCTAATCAGTTTATTGATAATTTTGTGGCCTCATCAAAGTTTTAATATAAATAGCTTTCCTAAAATACTATCCCAAGAACAATATGATAGGGTTTTTAAATCTCTTGTTTCAGAAAAAGACAAAATATTTCTAAATAAAATTTATAAAGAAGACGTTAGTATTGATATTAATCAAATTTCAAAACAAGAAATGGAAAGATTGGTAGAAATCTTTAATAATAATTTTTACACAAAAAGAATATTATTTATAGAAAATATTTCTATCGAAAAACTTTATATGATAATTGTTTTAATTGCAGGTGCTTTGGGTAGCCTTATTCTTGCACTTCGTTCTTTTACAAAGTATGTAGGTACTGGTAATTTTGATGGGAGTTGGACATGGTGGTATTTAATAAAACCATTTATGGGAGCATTACTTGGTTTGATTTTTTATTTTTTGATAAAAAGTGGAATTTTAACTAATCAAAACACTGCTTTAGATATAAATATTTATGGTATAGTTGTTGTCTCTATTATTGCAGGTATGTTTACAGATCAAGCAATAATTAAATTAGAACAAATTTTTGGGACATTAATTAATAAAAATTCAAATAAAGTATCTAATGAACAAAAAAAAGATGATGACCCCAATTCACACTAATTATATGCGTTAATCCGTGTAATCTAATCTGTTAAAATATGTATATAAACTCATCCACTATATCTCTCTTTAACTAAAAAGATGGGATAAAAAAAATGTTATATAAAATATAAATAGATAAGGTGTAAATTAATTATAACAACATAATCAAAGAAATAATAAAAAAGGAAATATAAATTGAATAAAAACTAGCGTAATATGTGCCAATCTGTCTTAATCCGTCCCAATACGCCCTATAAAGAAATTAATTGAATAAAAACCAGCGTAATATGTTCCAATTTGTCTTAATCCGTCCCAATCTGTGTTATAAAAACTAGGTGCTATCTAAAGCAACGCTTTTTAATAGCACCTTTTTGTTGGGCAAATATTTGGGAGGGGAATTATATTGCCCAACGTTATTAAAATTCGGATGTTATAATATTAAACTTAAAATTTTTTGAAAAAAATATTATTTTTCACTTTGATTTTTGACAAAATTAAAACTTTCTGCTATTAATACATTGGTGGATTTTTTAATGAAGAAAAATATTCAAAATGTATTAGCACAAAACTCTGATGGAACAATTGCATATATTTGTGGCAAATGTAGTAAAGAAATTGATAAAGAAGATACTATCTGTCCAAATTGTGGAGCAAAACTTGGCAACATTAGGTGTCCTTTTTGTAATTTTGTGGGTGGGGTTCCTGATTTCCAAAATGACACTTGCCCAAGATGTGGCAGAAAGACACAAAATGCTAATAATAATGTTAACAATACAGAAAAAAGAAGTAATAAAAATTTAAAACCAATTTCTACATTTAACAAAAAATTTTTTTGGCTTTTCTTTATTCTACTTATAGTTCTTACTTTTGGATTATTTATTTTATTTATTTATTATTTTGAATTAATATAGGATTTTTATGAAAAATATAGAAAAATTAGAAAAGATTTTAAAGAATATATTTCTAGTGCTTGGAATGTTTCTTATAATATTGATTCTTTATGTCACTCATCTTATGTCAAGTTTTTTAGTCCCTATTTTCATCGCTTTTTTTACAGCATTTTTACTTCAACCCTTTATTAAAAAGTTAGAAAAAATGAAAGTACCTGATTGGCTTGCTACAATTATAGTTATAGTAATTGCTATTTTAGTAATTTCTTTGTTACTCTTTTTATTAATGTTATATTTACGAAAATTTTCAAATGATATTCCAAAATTATCAAAACAACTTACCAATATTTCGTCAAAACTCATAAATTCTTTTTCAGAATCAGAATTCATAAAATCATTCTTTGATCCTATAAAAATCAAATCGTTGATTTCAGATTTTATTAAAGATATAGATTTATCTAATTATATGATAACCACAATGAAAAAAACTTTCCAAATTTTTAAAGATTTTATTTTCTTTGTCATAGCACTAATTTTTATTCTACCAGGTATGAATAAAATTTCTTATAGAATTTCAAGAGCATTCCCAGACAAAAGCGAAAAAATTAACTCCATTATTAATAATATAATAGAAAAAATCCAAAAATATATATTTGTAAAATCAATAATAAGTTTTTGTATAGCAATAATTGTAATTATTCTTTGTTTAATATTTAAAATAAAATACGCTTTTTTATGGGGTGGAATAACTTTTATATTTCATTATGTACCTTATCTTGGAGCTTTTAGTTCTGTTTTCCTTACAGTAGCTTTTTCCTATGTTCAATACCAATCTTCATTTATATCTTTACTGCTGCTTATTATTTTATCTGTTTGTTATGCCGTATTTTCAGAAATTTTAGAACCAAAATTTCAAAGTGAAAAAGTAAATTTAAGCCCAATAGTTATTTTTACTTCTCTATTAGTTTGGGGTTATATCTGGGGCATAGCAGGAGTATTTTTAGCAGTCCCAATGATGTCATCTTTTAATTTAATTTGCGAGAATATAGATGTACTAAAACCTTATGGCTTATTAATAAGCAGCAGACGAAAAAAATAATATTCGTAGTTTTTGGTGGAAACATAGAAAACATTTTCTTTCTATGAATTTCATAAGGAATTTTATAGAAAGCGATTATATTAAGAATTACTATATTAGCAAATATCGTTTTTATGGTGAGTTCTTTTCACCTATCACCCCAATTTTTCCATAAGTTATTTTATGAGCCTATCTTTTTCTTCCAATATTATATTTTGCTCTGCAATAATTTTGTCTTTTTTTTCCATGATTTGATAGAGTCTATTTATAATTTTTCCTATTGTAAATTGTATATGTTCCAATTTAAATTAATTTGAAATTATAAAAATTTGTAAAGTAGAATTAATATTTTTGTTTTAATTTATATAGATAAGGATTATTGATAAAATTATATAATAAAATCAGTCAAATTTAACGCTAAGTCTAATAAATAGAAAATAAAAGAGGCTAACTTTAGAAATAGCCTCTTTATAATTTATACAATTAATCCAATTTTTCCAACTCTTTTAGTAAATCATCAAAATAATCTATTGCTTTTTCAATTGGTTTTGGTGTACCCATATCAACCCCAGCATCTTTTAGTATGTCAATAGGAAATTTAGAATTACCAGCTTTCAAAAAGCCAAGATATTGATCTTTTTCTTTTTGACCACCATTTATAACATTTTGATAAAGAGCAATTGCAGCAGAAATTCCAGTTGCGTATTGATAAACATAATAATTATAGTAAAAATGAGGTATTCTTGCCCATTCTATCTCAATCTCCGGATCAATAACAACTTCTTTCCCAAAATAAAACTCATTTATCTTTTTATATTCTTTTTTTAATAATTGGAATGTTAATGGAGTATCAGACTCAACAAGTTTATGGATCAATAATTCAAACTCAGCAAACATTGTTTGTCTAAATAAAGTCGTCCTAATTTCTTCGAGTCTCGAATTTATCAGATAGGCTATTTTTTCTTTATCTTTAGAATGTTCAATCTGATAATGATTAAATAATTCTTCATTAAAAGTTGATGCAACTTCTGCCAAAAAAATAGGGTAACTTCCATAAATTGGCGGTTGATATTTATGTGTAAAATATGAGTGCATCGAATGCCCAGCCTCATGTGCTAATGTACGAGCCGAACTTAAAGTCCCATTATAATTCATCAAAATATATGGCATCGTTAAATAAGAGCCAGTCGAGTATGCACCGCTTCTTTTGTTTTCGTTTTCGTATTTGTCAACCCAGCCATCTTCATAAAGACCTTTTTTTAAGGTAGAATGATATTCCTCACCTAAAATTTTAACAGAGTCTAACAATGTGTCTCTTGCCTCATCATAAGTCATTTTTATTTCAGGGCTTTTTACAAATGGTACATAAACATCATACAAATGCAAATCAGAAAGCCCCATTTTCTTTTTACGATATGATAAATATCTATGTAATGAGTCAATTCTTTTATGAACTGTATCAATTAAATTTGTATAAACAGTTGTATCTACATTCTTATAAAATAATGAAGCCTCTAAACTTGATGAAAAATTTCTAACTTTGGCATTAAAAGAATGACTTTTCATCTCGCCAGATAGTAACGACGCAAAAGTTGTTGGAAATTCGTCAAATTTATTATGATATTGCTTAAATGCGTTTTCTCTTGTTTTTCTATCTTTATCTATCAAATAAATATAGTATAATGAATGAGTTAATTCTTGTTTTGAACCATCTTTATCGATTAGACCAAATTTTAAGTCAGCATCATTTAAAGACCTAAAAGCATCTTCTGCCGTACTCAAAGCCTTTGATGCCATTGATAAAATTTTTTCTTCTTTTTCGGATAGAATATGTTCTTTAGCCCGTAAAATCTTTTCAAAATAAAACTTATAAGGTTTTAATTCATCCGAGTTTAAATATGAGTTCATTAAGTCATCTGGTATTGCAATTAATTCTGGGGTGATCCAAGAAGATAATTCATCGTAAGAAATTGCAAGGCTATATGCTTTTTCATAAGAATTTTTATAAGTCTCATTTTTAGAATCTTCATCGTGTTTCATGTGAGCGTAAGTATAAACTTTACCAAGTTTTAAGTCCAAAGAAATACTAAAATCAACAGTATCTTTAATAATTTTTGCACTATCTTTAAGTTTTCCTTTAAATTGTGTAATTTTTTTTATTTCTTCTTGCAAAACTTTAAGTTCTTCTTCCCATAAATTATCGTTTGCAAAAATAGCATAAACATTCCATTTATCATTTTCTTTTATTTCTTCTCTTTTTGTTGGCATCAAATTTTTCCTTTCGTTCTTTTTGAACCTTATTTATTTTTTTTATTTTGTCTTGTTTTTTTAACTCTTCAATATTGAATCTTGGTTTTACACCTTTATAATTTGGATATTCTACAATACCATCTTTTGTAATTTTGACGGGTTTTAAATCAACGCTAAGATTTATAGCATATTTCTTTAAATACCCTTCATCTAAGTCATTACATATAGAATAAACCGTTCCCTTATCATCAAGCCTTCCTGTCCTACCAGCCCTATGCAAATAATCGACCTCATTTAAAGGAAGATTGTAATTAATAATATAATTTATCCCTTCGATGTCAAGTCCCCTACTCGCCAAATCAGTAGCAATTAAATATTGTACCTTTGCATCTCTAAATTTATCCACCGCTTTTTTTCGTTGAGAAGGTGTCAAGTCTCCGTTTAAACATTCTACCAAATAACTATTTTCTTTTAGAATATGATAAAGCCACAAACTCTCTTTTTTTGTCCTAACAAATACCAAACAAAGATAAGGATTTATGTTTTTTAGAATATCAAGTAAAAATTTATCCCTCTCCCCTTCGCCAATTGGGAAAAAATAATTTTTTATATTTTTGGGAATACTATTCTTAGCTTCAAAATGTAGAATGTGTTTTTTAGATTGTAATTGAGTTATTAAATTTCTTGTTTTTGGTGATAAAGTAGCAGAAAACACCAAAAATTGATCTAAATTTTTACATAACGAATAAATATTCTCAATATCATCCAAAAATCCAAGTTCTACCAAAAAATCGGCTTCATCTAAAACTAATTTTTTTATTAAAGAAAGTTTTAATTTTCCTTCTTCTGTAAGTTTTAAAATCCTGCCTGTAACACCAACTATAATATCAAAATCAGTTTTAATTTTTGCTTCTTGTTTTTCAATTTCTTCACCACTTATCAGTAAAATTGGTTTAATATCAGTACCTTCTGTATAATAATTGACTTCTGCAAAAATTTGAGTTGCAAGTTCTTTTGTTGGAGCAACAATTAACACTGGCATTTTTTTAGTTAAATTTTCATTAATCAAAGGTAGAAGATAAGACAATGTTTTACCAGTACCTGTTTTTGACTGTGCAATTAAAGTCTCTCCTTTAATTACTTTTGGCATAACATCATCCTGAATGTCAGTTGGCTTACAAATCCGCCTTTTATCAAGTTTCTCAATTAAAAAATTATTTAGTTTAAATTTGCTAAATTCGTTATTTTCCATAAAATTTCATTCCTATTCTTTCATTTCTTTCTTGTAAAATATATTTTAAACTATCAACATTGTTTTTAAGTTTAACATTTTTTATTTTTCTTTTCCACCCTTGATTATTAACATCAAGAAAAACTTTATCTATCATAAAGTTTCTCACGATTCCATTTTTCAATTTTTCCAATTTTTTTTATAATATCTAAAGTATTCATCCATTTTGATTTATTTTCATTAATTTTATTCTCTTCTTCGTATATAAAAGATTTAATCTATGCTAATCTCTGTTGTCAAACTCATGAAAAGGATTATTCCACTGCCAGCCAGTTTTACCAGTATTCCTAAAATTTTCTAACCTTCTTATCGTAAGCTCTGCAAAGATTGGATCAAAGTCCATTGTAAAACATATTCGATTAGATTTTTCACTTGCCAATAAAGTTGTTCCACTATGAGAAAACAAATCAACTACAATGTTATTTTCATTAGAACTTGCTTTTATTATACGTTCTATTGATTTTATAGGCTTTTGAGCATAACAACCAGCTATATTTTCTTGCATTCTATAAAAAACCTGTTGAATATCCACCCAAACATTACCAGCCCTTATATAATCAGACTTACTTCTTTGAGTAGTATCCATAATTTTGCCATTAACTTCTTTATAATAGCCACCTTTCAATATTTTTGGAATGTCCGTATATTCTGCTTCTATATTAAATATTGGATTACCTTTTATATAATAAAGTAGTTCTTGTCTTATTGCCATCCAATTTTTTTGTGTACCATAACCCCTTTGATTACGCATTGTAATAAAACTCTTACTTTTTAGTAAATAAAAATCTCTCATCATTATCATAAAATCTGGAAGCGGCTGAAAACCTTCGTTTTGGTCTGCACCAAGCCACACATAAAAACTTGCATCCATATCCATAATATCAACTGCATTAGAAACCCATTTTTTTGAAAAATCAATATATTTTGCAATATTTATTTTACCAAGGTTTTTAGTATTTGCATTACTAAGAATGATATTATAAGGAGGATCATTTACAATTAATGAGGCTTTTTTATCTCCAACCAATTTTAATACGTCGTCTTTATTTGTCGCATCCAAAACACCTACTCTATGACCTCTAATTGGATCTTCCCATACTTCTCCCAAATTTAACCGACAATGAGGAAGTAATTTTTCTTTGAGTGTTTGATTAAAATCAATTCTGGCAAGTTTTTCTTTTGTATCCATAGAGTCATAATATACCCTAAAAAAATTATTTTGTCAAAACCTATAACACGGATTTTCACTAATTAAGCTAGATTGGCACAGATTAAAGTGGTTGGTATAAAAAAAGTGTAATATGTGTTATATAAATAACTTTTTAAATAGCTTAATAAATTTAGATTTAGTAATTCAAATTTAAAACATGAAAAATATATTAAATTGGTGAAAAATAGATTCTGACTTAGGGTCTTAATATTGGTCTGTCCCTTGCTCCGTCCCTGAGGGACAAAGCAAGGGACAGACCAATTATTTTACTCACCAATTTTTTTAAAAAAAAACATCAAAATTTTCCCAAATTTTGTAACAAATCCATAAAAAAAATTCCTTTAATTATATAGAAACTAATTAAATAAATAAAGGAAGTTGTTATGCGACAACCAAGAGAAATAAAACCAGGTGCAACCTATCACATTACAGCAACAATCAACAGATTTGAGAATATATTTGATAAAGATGATATTAAAGATATGTTCTTACAAGTAACAAATGAGGCTAAGCTCAAGTTTGATTTTGAATTAACTAACTTTTGTATAGTTAGAAATAATATTGAATTTATCCTAAAACCACTAAAAGATGGTCTATCCAAGATAATGCAATGGATTTTGAGCGTTTTTGCGATGCGTTACAACCATAAACATGATATAAACGGGCATGTTTGGTATGATAGATTTAAAAGTAGAATCATAGAAACCGAAAAAGAAATTGAAGCGTCATTTAAATCAATATCACAAAAACCAGTTGAAGAAAAACTTGCAAAAAAGATTTCTGAGTATGAATATTGTGGAATATCTTTAATTATTAAAGGAATATTTGATTTAATACAAAAACCACCTCAAAATTTATTAGAATTGGCGTTTAGTTACTAGTTATTTATCAAATTAAAATTATATTTCTACTATACTCATTATTTTTTATTTTTAGCTCAGATTAAAAAGGTAAAAATTATAATACGGATTGATAGTGATCTTTAAAAATGGCTAAAAAAAACTTACTACGAATCTATAAAATAATAACACGAATAAAAAATATTTTGAATAATAATCAACGTAATCTGTGTCAATCTTTCTTATAATCTGTATTAATCTGTGTTATACTTACAGGTATAAAAAAATTTTCTCCAATAGTTTTCACATCTATTTCGTAACAATTTTTTATGTTTACCTCATTTATTATACTATTTGGTTCGCCACAACAAAAAATTTCACCTTTTTTTAACATTATTACATAATCACTATAAATATTTGCAAGGTTTAAATCGTGTAGAATGGTTACTATAAGTTTGTCATTTCTACTCAAACCTTTTAGAATATCAAGAATTTCAATTTGATTTTTTAGATCAAGGTGTGATATAGGTTCATCAAGTAAAATAATAGGTGTTTGTTGAGCTAATGCTTTCGCAATAAAAACTTTTTGTCTTTCACCACCGCTTAATTTTGTCACATCTCTATCAATTAAATGTTCTGATTGGACTAATTTTAGTGCTTTTAGACAGATTTCATAGTCTTTGTTTGAAATTTTACCATAAATACTTGTAAATTGAGTTCTTCCCATTAAAATTATATCGATAACTTTATAATTAAACTCTATATTGATAAACTGTGGCACATAAGATACTATTCTACTAAATTCTTTATAAGAATAATCATTTATATCTTTATCATTAACAAATATTTGATTTTTTTGTGGACTCAATATCTTAGCAATATTTTTTAATAAAGTTGTCTTACCTGAACCATTTGCTCCTACTATACTAACAAAATTTCTACCTTCGATATTAAAATATATATTTTCTAAGACTTTTATTTTACCATAATGATAATTTAAATTATTTATTTTTATAAAATTCTTCATAAACCTTCTCTTTTATTAGAATATTCTCAATATCTAATCCGTGTTATGCTAATTTTTAGTAGTTTACTCAGATTACGCTTTGTTTTATATAATAAGTATAATCTGTGTCAATCCGTGTTATCTAATCTCTGTTAATCCGTGTTATAAGATACAAAAAAATTGGCGTTCCTATAAATGAAGTAATTACTCCAATTGGTATCTCTGATGGATAAACTAAGGACTTTGCTATCATATCAGAGCAAATTAAAAATATAGAGCCTATAACAGCAGAAAAAGGTAGAATAATCCTATTATCATAACCAAATAATAATCTAACAATATGTGGAATGATTAATCCAATAAATCCGATTATACCTGTTGTTGCAACTGATACAGATGTAACTAAAGATGTAAAAATTAATATTAAATACTTACTTTTTGTTACATTAATACCAGTAGATTTTGCAACATCTTCATCAAGACTTATAACATTCAAACTTTTTGATAATAAAAATAATCCTACAAATCCTATTATTATAAAAGGTGTTGCTATATAAACTTTATTCCATGAGGCATTTGAAAGGCTACCCATTATCCATAAAATAATATTTTCAATTTTATTTCTATTTAGTATCATTAGTAGAGAAACTATACTTGAGAAAAAAAGACTTATAGATATACCAATTAACAAAAATACTGATGAAGATTGCTTTCTACTAAAACCACCAAAATTTAACAATAATAAAGAAGTAAAAATCGAGCCAATAAATGCAAAAATAACTATTCCACCCATACCCAAAAAAGTCAATTTACTACCAATAATAATAGCAATTGTTGCTCCCAATGTAGCACCCGAAGAAATACCAGTTATATAAGGCTCAACCAAAGGATTTTTAAATAATGACTGTAAAGATGCACCAGAAATTGCAAGTCCAGCACCAACAACAATACCAAGAATTATTCGCGGTAGTCTAATTTCTTTAATAATTATTAATTTTACCTTATCAATGCCGCTTATATCAAAAAAATTACCAATAAAAGGAATATCAGAAAATAATATCTTTATTCCATCAAAAAAAGAAATATTTTTTAGACCAACAAAACAAAAAAATACTATTAGTAAAAAACAAACCACTAAAAGTAAAATAAAAATAATTTTTAGCATCAAATTTTTAGTTTTGTATTTATTTATCATTTGTTATCTCAGGATGAAAAAATTTTACCAATTCCAAAATTCCTTCAATATTTCTTGGGCTCATTCGTTCTAAAATATTATTATCTATTTCATAAACTTTGTTATTTTTTACAGCTTTTAACTCTTTGTAAATAGAAGAATCCTTTATTTGCTCTTTTATGTTATTATACTTACTACAAACTATTATATCAGGGTTTCTTTCTATTAATCTTTCTTTGCTATATTTCCAACCTTTTATCTCATCACCAATATTATTACCACCTGCTATATTTATAAAGTAAGATATAAAAGTATCTTTACCAGCTGTAAAATCCCCATCTTCTCCAAAAGACAACATATAATAAATATTTGGCTTTTTTAAATTTTTTGTTTTATTCTTTACTTCTTCAATTTTTGATTTCATATTGGTAATTATTTGTAAACCTTGCTCTTTTTTATCCAAAATAATACCAATATCTTCTATTAATTTATAAATATCTTCATAATCATTCAAAATAACGCCAACATAAACCTTTATATTCAATTTTTCTAATATTTGTAGAGTTTCTTTTTGAAAATGGATAGAAGCGATAACCAAATCAGGGCTTAAATCAATAATTTTTTCGATACTTGGATTTATTAATGATCCCACAGATTGAATATTTTTAGCTTCAGATGGATAATCACAATAATCTGTTCGCCCAACCAATTTTTTTTCTTCTCCCAACAAAAAAATAATTTCAGTAATATTTGGTGCCAATGAAATTATACGCTTTGGTTTTTTACTAAAATTTATTTTTCTATCATAAGAATCTTTTAACGAAATGTAAATTTTTTCTTCTTTAATAGAATAATTTTCCTTTTTACAACCCAAAAAAACCAAAATTAAAATTAGTAAAAAACTAATTCTTTTTAAAACTACCTTCATAATTAACTTTAACTCCCAAAATAACACTACCACCAGGTACAGCATACCCGTCTATTAGAAAATATAAATAATTAAACGCATTCTTTATTGAAGCAAAAATAGTAACCATTTTTATATTTTGGCTAAAATTTACATCCATAGTAAAAAATGGCTTTAACTCTGTTACATTTGAAATAGTTGCATATCTTTCACTTTCAAAATGTCCTGCAAAATTTAAATTACCTGTTTTCCAATTAAATTCAACCCCAAAACTTAGGCTATGCAAAGGAACATAAGGCATTCTCTTATCAGACTCAAAAGTTAAGTCTCCATTTAAACAATAAGTAAGCAATAAAGAATAAGATACTGACAATTTTACATATTGACTAAAATCACTTTCTACTTTATTATCAATACCAAAATAAAACGCCTTCCCTACATTTAATGGGGAATACACTCCTTTAGGTTTTGGTTGCCAAATAATAGCATCGGCTAGATATGTTACGTAAAAACTACTTTCTGCTGATAGAATCTTTTTTTTATAAAAACTTAGTACTATATCTCCTCCGACCCCATCTTCAAATTTTAGATTTGGATTTCCTTCTGCATAAGAATTTTTAGGCCAATATAGATCATTAATTGTTGGTAACTTAAAAACTCTAAAATAATTATTTTTTAAAACAAAATATTTACCAATGTTAAAGATAAAACCAAGTTTTGGTATCGCAATAGGATATTCTTTATAATATATTAATTTAACAGATGGAATAATTTTTGCTATATTTTTTATATTAAAATTTAGCGTAACATACCCGCCTCCATTAAAAACAGGAATAATACCAATATTACTCGAATCAAGATAATCATATTGAAAATCCCCACCTAGATTTATAGTAAACCAATCTTTAATCCAAAAACCCCATCTATTTATAAAATTTATTGTACTTAATTTATGATTATCATTTGATAAACTATCTTTCCAATCAATATTTTGAAATTTATAATTTACAATTAGCTCTGTATCAATATTCTCATTCCCAACATAATCAGCGTCCAAAGAAATAGAACCATTACTAAGAATATCTATTTGATTCCCTTTATTTGTATTGTTTATTGGACCTGGAATATTTTTATTGCCATAATAAAAACTACCAGACAAAATTAATTTCATATAATAAGGAAGATTTATTAATAATGAAGAATTACAACTGCCATCCCACAGTTCATTATCAGTTGTCCGTCTTTTTGTATCTTTATCATCTTTATAAATATAATGATTTGCCGCTCGATTGCCAGTTCCATTAATATTCCAATAAACTTTTTGATTACCTATACCAAAGTTTAAATTAATATTTTGTGTATCAAAAAAGTCGTACCAATAAGAAAATTTTTTATCCTCACTATTACCTATATAATAAAAATCTGGATAATAAAAACAGTTTGAAACCATACCAGATATTTTATAACCAGCTTTATTTTTTTTCTTTGTGATTATATTTATCAAACCACCTATAGCACCACTAAAATTATATTTTGTATCAGAGCCACCAAAAACAACTTCTATTTTTTCGATACTATTTATATCTATTAGATTTAAACCAAAATTCCCAGATTGAATAGAATTCATTGGTATCCCATCGATCAATATCAAAATCCTATCACCCTGAAAACCTCTAATTGATGCACTCGAAAAACTTCCCAAACCCCCATAATTTTTTAAACCAATATTAAAACCCTTTTGTAATAAATCAGATAAATTTTGTGGATTAAGTTTTTGTATTTCTTCCTTATCAATGCTTTTTATTTGTTGAGAAGAATTATTAACCCCAAATATTGTTAAAGTCTCATCACTACTCAAGTCTAAATACTGCAAATCTGTATCATCAGATAAATCATTTGTCCAAATATTACAATTAAAAATAACTATAAAAAAAAGTAATAATTTAAATTTCATTTTTTGAATTCCCTGTCTATAAACTCACTTGATTAGTTTTTATATAACACAAATTTTAAAAATTGTCACAGATTACACAGATTAAATTTATTTAATTATTTTATATTAAAGGAATTAACTTCTATATTATCTGACAAAATAAAAACTTTTCAGTATATAAAAGCGACATTCGCAAATGTCGCTTTTTGGCTAGTAACTATTGTTTTACATAGTCTCCATAAAAAGTATAATACCCATTTTCTTCTGTAAACTCTTGTTCTGCTCCATCTTTTGTAGAAACAGTGCTAAAACCATTAACCTTATAAGGAGAACTTTGCTTTACCTTACTTGAGACAAAATCTTTCCACCTAACAACGTAATATTCGTTAAGAGTTTTGCTCCAAGAGCCAGAATTTGTTATTTTTACTGTGACAAATCCAGTGCTTGCAGTCCAGCTAGCATTATTAGCAATTTCTCCAGCAAAACTAATACTTTTACTTGCATCATCGTATTGATAATACATTGAACCTATAATTTCAAAGCCATCGCCATAAGAAAGTGATTTCCAATAACCTTTTAACTCTGGTTTTGACTCTGTTATTGTTTGATTAACTGGCTGTTCGGCACATCCTACGAGCAAAAATAATAGGACTGATAAAAATGTGAGGAAACTAATTTTTTTGACTTTCATTCTTTTCTCCTTTTCTTATTGTAGAAAAGAAGCAGGAAAAAAAATACCAGATTTGATATAGATAAGAAATAAGCCTTGTTAAAAATTCAAATAAAAGTTGGATTTTTAATGGCATATTCTTATTAAGAGTTAGAAAACAAAGACTTTGATTTACACAAATAAATTTGTTATCTCAAACAATCGGTATATTCCTGACTCTTTCCACGAAGTCATAAATATAAATTATAGTTAGATATATATCAAAGTATCCTGACTTATGAGTATCACCTCTCCTGTACCTTCCCAGCTAAAGCCAGTGGCATATCACAGGTTTGTCCTCAATTTACAGTTACGGGCTAGCGGAGGATTTGCACCCCACTTCCTTTGAAATATACTGGTAAAGACTATATTAAATTTTATAGATTCTGTCAATATAATAATAACACATATTTTTTCAGAAATATTGGTGAAAACAATTCAAAAACAAGATGTTTTTTTACTACTTGTTAAATCAAATTTCGATTATTAGTTATTTAAATATCTCGAAAATAGTAAATTCTTAAAAATTTCACTCTGTCCCTTGCTCCGTCCCTAAGGGACGGAGCAAGGGACAGACCTTGTGGTTAAATTAACTAAAAAATAAATAAATTATATTGTAAATTAAAATTAAATATTTTTAGTTAATACTTGGTATAATCCACACAACTTTTAACACTTTTTTAACTCCCCCAGTCTCAATAAAAATTTAAAAATTACGAAAATATAACACGGATTAGTACAGATTAAAAGAGATTGACACAGATTACGATAGTTAGATAAATAAGGTTTAATCTTTGTTATCAGTGAAAATCTGGGTAAATCCGTGTTATAAATTGGTAAAAAAATAGAAAAAAAATACTAATTGATTAAAAATAAACGTAATATGTGTTAATCTAAAAAAATCCTTTAAAATCTGTGTTATGGGGAGAATATGTATAACTATAAAGAAAAAAACTTAATGATAATTGGTGCTGGACTTTTGCAAGTACCAGCTATTCAAATAGCAAACGAACTTGGGCTTAAAACGATTGTGACAGATTATAATGACAATGCTCCGGGTATGAAAATAGCTGACTTTCCAATCGTTATGTCAACAAGAGATGTGGATGGGACAGTACGAATTGCAAAAGAATTCAACAAAAAAGTAAAAATAGATGGAGTTATTACAGTTGGAACTGATGCATCGATGACAGTTGCTGCTGTTGCTAATGCGTTAAACTTGCCTGGTATTGAGTTTAAGAATGCTGAGGCTGCAAGTAACAAAGTAAAAATGCGTGAAAGATTTGCAGATCATAATGTACCTATCCCAAAATTTGTAAAATGCTGGAGTTTTTTGGATTTACAAAATGCTGTTAAAAACTTGGGCTTACCTCTTGTTATAAAACCTGCTGATAATATGGGTGCAAGAGGTGTAATGAAAATCGAGTCAGAAGAAGTGTTGGAATACGCTTTCACAAATGCAAAAACAGGAAGCCCGTCTGGTGAGTTAATAGTCGAAGAATATATGGCAGGTCCAGAATTATCAATTGATGCACTCGTTTATAATAATGAAATACATATTACAGGTGTTGCGGATAGATTAATAGAAAGAGAACCGTATTTTATAGAAATAGGTCATGTTATGCCTTCCAATTTGCCAGAAGAATTATTACAAGATGGAATAGAAGTTTTTAAAAAAGGAATAAGGGCTTTAGGCATTAATATAGGAGCTGCTAAAGGTGATATAAAAATTACAAAGACTGGTGCAAAGGTTGGCGAAATTGCTGCAAGATTATCTGGTGGTTTTATGTCTGCTTACACTTATCCATATTCGTCTGGAGTAAATTTGATACACAATGCGATTGATATAGCATTAGGTTTTCCACCACACAACTTAACGCCTACAAGAAATTGGGTTTCTATCGAAAAAGCAATTATTCCACAATCTGGCATCGTAAAAGAAATATCTGGTATAAATGAAACACTTGCTATACCGGGCGTAAAGAATATATTCTTACATATTAATGAAGGCGATGAAATTAAAGAACCTACAAGTAATGTTGAAAAAGCAGGAAATTTCATAGTTTTAAAAGAAACTCGCGAAGAAGCATTAGAAGTTATAAGAAAAGTAGAACAAACGATAAAAATTATTACAACAAAAAAAAATTTCACCCTAAACTGGAACGAAATTAGACATAAAGCCCGCGAAAAATTTAATAGAACTTGTTTTGTTTGTGCTGTTTGTAATGGCATAGAATGCAGAGGTAAAATACCCGGAGTTGGTGGAGTAGGCAATGGACTTTCTTTTATAAGAAATTGCAAAGATATGAATAAAATTTTAATTCACACTAAAACAATTCACAATGTTGTGGACGTTGATACTTCAATAAATTTTTTGGGCGTAAATTTGAGCCTTCCATTAATTGCTGCCCCAGTTACTGGTTGTGATATAAATCTTGGTGGAATGATTTCTGAACTAGAATACGACACAGAATTAATCGCTGGTTGTAAAGAGGCTGGTATTATTGGATTCGTTGGTGACGGAGCTCAGCCGACTTTATATAAAACTGGGCTTGAGGCAATTAAAATATCCGGTGGCTTTGGTGGAATAATCTATAAACCACGAGCAAAACAAGAAGATATAATAGAAAGAATTAAAGCTTGCGAAAAAATTGGTCTAAAATTTGTTGGTCTCGATGTCGATGCTGCGGCTTTTCTAACTATGGAAATAATGGGACAAAAAGTAGAACCAAAATCTACTGAAAAACTAAAAAAACTCGTTGAAGAAACAAAAATTCCTTTCATAATAAAAGGCGTTATGACAGTAGATGATGCAAAAAAAGCCGTCGATTGTGGGGCAGCTGCAATTGTTATAAGTAATCATGGTGGAAGGGTCACAGAAAATCACCCATCATCAATTTCTGTTCTAAAAAAAATTACAAACGCTCTTAAAAAAGATATAAAAATTATTTTTGATGGTGGTGTTAGAAGTGGTGAGGATATTTTTAAAGCAATTGCTTTAGGTGCTGACTGTGTGATGGTTGGTAGACCTTTTTCAACTGCTGTTCTTGGTGGTGGAAAAGAAGGCGTTAAAGTTTTGGTTTCTCAATATCAAAAAGAATTATTAAAAATAATGCTACTCACTGGTTGCAAAGATATTTCTTCCATTAAAGAAGATATGATTTTACTACCACGAAATTTTAACGAATTAGAAGACCTTGATTTTACAAAAAATTATTTTCATGTTTAGAGCTTGTTTTGTTCCCGATCTAAAAAGGTCATTCAAAAGTCAAAATTTACCACGAAGAAAATATTTTAATTGATGAAATTTAAACAATATCTTCGTGGTTTATACATAACATTTGGAATATATTTAATTTTTTTATAATATTTACATATTGTTTTGATTTCTTTATCTTCTTCAATCATCATTAGAGTCTATAAATTTAAATCATCTATTTTTTTTGGGTATGAATATTATTTTTTAAGACAAGATTAAATGGGTAAAAAATTATAAAACTCATTTATATCCCTTCCAAATAATTTAAATATAAATTTTAGTATATTTTTTTAAATTATTAAAAGAAAATAAATTTTTTCAAAATTCTATCAAAAAAATATTGCTTTTTTTATTAAATTTATTATATTCAATATAGGGTACTACCCTATACTTTATTTGGAGGTAAAAAATGGATATAGTAGAAGAAGATAAATGTCCTTCATGCGGTACAAGAAATGCTCATCATTCTGATAAAACGAAAAAGGAGATATTAAATCGTTTAAATAGGATAGAAGGACAGATTAGGGGTATATCAAAGATGATAAATGAAGATATTTATTGTGATGATATACTAAATCAAATTACATCGGTCGAATCAGCCTTAAATGGTGTAAAAAAGGAATTATTAGAGGCCCATATAAAAACTTGTGTTGTTGACCAGATTAGAGAAGGACAAGATGACGTAATTGATGAATTAATGAAAACAATAAAGAGGATGTTAAAATAAGGGGGGATTTATGAGCGAAAAAATTCAATTAAAACTTGGTGGAATGACTTGTGCATCATGTGCAATTCACATAGAAAAGGCTTTAAATAAAATACCAGAGGTAAAAGCATCTGTAAATTTTGCAAAAGAAGAGGCAAATGTTGAGTATGATTCTTTAAAAACAACAACAAAGGATTTGATTAAAGCAGTAAGTAATGCTGGCTACAAAGCAAAATTAAAAAAAGATGAAAATATAGACGAAGATAAGAAATCAAAAGAAAAAGAAATATTAAAACTTGGAATTAGCTTTATTTTTTCTGCAATTTTATCGTTTCCTTTATTTTTTGGAATGATATTGCAAATTTTTAAAGTTAATATTGCAATTTTACATAATCCTTATTTTCAACTTGCATTAGCTACTCCTATTCAATTTATAATTGGATTTAGATTTTATAGGAATGCTTTTAAAAGTTTGATTTCTCTAAATCCTGGTATGGACTTACTTGTTAGTCTTGGTACGAGTGCTGCTTATTTTTTTAGTATTTATAATGGTTTTTTTGCAACGTCCCATGCTAGTATGAATAATTTATACTTTGAAGCTTCTGCGATTATTATTACTCTTGTAATACTTGGGAGATATTTTGAGGCAATTGCAAAAGGGAAAACTTCTGATGCTATCAAAAAATTGATTGGTCTTAAACCAAAACTTGCAAGAGTAATCAAAGATAACAATGAAATAGATATTCCAATAGAAGATGTTGCAATAAATGATGTGATTGTTGTTAGACCTGGTGAACGAATTCCTGTTGATGGTGTTATAGTAGAAGGTTTTTCTTCAATTGATGAGAGTATGCTTACGGGTGAGAGTTTTCCACAAGAAAAAAAGACTGGAGATGAAGTTATTGGCGGTACGATAAATAAATATGGGACATTTAAGTTTACTGCAACTAAGGTTGGTAAAGATACAGTTTTGTCACATATCATAAAAATCGTAGAAGATGCTCAAGGAAGTAAAGCACCAATCCAAAAACTTGCTGATAAAGTGGCAGGAATTTTTGTACCATCTGTTTTATTTGTTGCTATCATTACTTTTCTAGGTTGGCTTTTGATTGGTCATAATTTTACTATGGGTTTAATTAGTGCTGTGTCTGTCTTGGTTATTGCTTGTCCTTGTGCTTTGGGGCTAGCAACACCTACTGCAATTATGGTTGGAACTGGAATTGGTGCAGAAAATGGTATTCTCATTAAAAATGGTGAGTCTCTGGAGACTGCGTATAAGTTGAATGCTATTGTTTTAGATAAAACTGGTACAATTACTAATGGAAAACCCTCTGTAACTGATGTAGTATCTGTTGGTAATATTTCAAAAGAAGAATTAATTAAACTTGCTGGAATTTCTGAGAAAAAATCAGAACATCCTCTTGGGGTTGCAATTTATGAGTATTCTAAAAAAGAAATAGGGGCTATCCGTGACCCAAAATATTTTGAGGCGATACCGGGTAAAGGTGTAAAAACAACAATAGATGATAAAAATATTCTCATTGGTACAAAGTCTTTAATTAAAGAAAATGGTCTTAGTGTGGAACAAGTTGAAAATACACTACTTGAGTTTGAGAATCAAGGTAAAACGACAATCTTAATTGCAATTGATAATAAAATTGAAGGGCTAATAAGTCTTTCAGATACTATTAAAGAAACATCTTTTAGTGCAATTGAAGAACTAAAAAAAATGGGATTAGAAATTTACATGATGACAGGAGATAACAAGCGAACAGCAATGGCAATTGCTAAAAAACTTGGTATAACAAATGTATTAGCCGAAGTTCTACCTGAAAACAAAGCTAGCGAAGTAGAAAAACTCAAAAAGAGCGGAAAAATTGTTGCTATGGTTGGTGATGGTATAAATGATGCTCCTGCATTAACAACTGCTGACATTGGGATGGCGATAGGCACAGGGACAGATATTGCAATGGAGGCAAGTGATATTACTTTAGTAAAGGGAGATTTAAAGACTATTGTTGGTGCAATAAAATTATCAAAAAAAACTATTGATAAGATAAAACAAAATTTATTTTGGGCTTTTTTTTACAATATTATTGGCATTCCTTTTGCTGCTTTTGGACTTTTAAATCCAATAATTGCAGGTGGTGCTATGGCTTTTAGTTCTGTTTCTGTTGTAAGTAATTCGTTGACTTTAAAAAGATTTAAAATTAAATAGGAGGAAAATTTATGGATACATTAAAGACAATAAAAATTAAACAAATGTCTTGTGGTGGATGTGAAAGAGCTATTTCAAATGCTGTAAAAGAATTATCTGGTATAAAAGAAGTAAATGCTAGTAGCCCAAAAAAAGAAGTAAAAGTAAAATTTGATGAATCTATCATTAGCATTGATAAAATAATCAAAGCAATTGAAAAAGAAGGTTATGAAGTAAAAGAAATCCTAAACGATTGAGGGTAAAATTATGGATGTTTTTAAAATTATAAAAATCAAAAAAATGTTTTGTACTGGCTGCGAAAGGATTATATCAAATGCTATTAAAAATCTATCTGGTGTAAAAGAAACAAAAGCGAGTTACTCAAAAAATGAAGTAAAAGTAAAATTTGATGAATCTATCCTTAGCATTGATAAAATAGTTAAAGCAATTGAAGAAGAAGGCTATGAAGTAAAAGAAATCTTAAACCAAAAAGAAGAACAAATAGAAGAAAAAGACAAAAATAAAAACCAGATGGCTTCAATTTTGCAACTTGTTGGTATTTTGGTAATCATTTTTGCAGTCTATTTAATTATAAAAAATACAATTGGTTTTAACTATATTCCACAGTTAAATAACTCTGTGAGTCTTGGTTTTATTTTTGTAATCGGTTTTTTTACATCATTTCATTGTATAGCAATGTGTGGTGGAATAAATCTTTCTCAATGCGTTTCTTATAAATTTCCAGATAATTCTAAATTTGCAAAGTTAAAACCAAGTTTACTCTATAATCTTGGTAGAATCATCTCTTACACTATTATAGGCGGAATAGTTGGTGGAATTGGTTCTGTTTTAAGTTTTTCTAACACAACTAAAAGTATAATTGTAATAATAGCAGCAATCTTTATGGTTATAATGGGACTCAATATGTTAAATATTTTTCCTTTCCTAAAAAATATAAACATAAAACTACCATCTTTTATAGAAACAAAACTATTTAAAAATATGAGCAAACACGGTCCTTTTTATGTTGGATTACTAAATGGTTTGTTACCTTGCGGTCCTTTACAAACAATGCAAATTTATGCGTTGGGTACTGGAAGCATAATTAAAGGTGCTTTGTCTATGCTATTTTTTAGTATTGGGACAGTCCCTCTAATGTTTGGATTTGGTTTTTTTGCTACATTTTTAAATAAGAAATTTTCAAATATATTAATGAGAGTTAGTGCGATTTTGGTAATTGTTCTTGGGGTTATTATGCTTAATAGAGGCTTGAGTTTTAGTGGAATATCAACAATTAATATTTCAACAGAAAAAACAGGTATTGCAAAAATCAATGGTAATGAACAATTTGTTCAAACAGTTTTAAAGCCAAACAATTATCAGCCAATAATTGTACAAAAAGGTATCAAAGTAAAATGGACTATTAAGGCAGAAAAACAAGATATTAATAGTTGTAATGAATCTATGATTGTTCCAAATTATAATATCCAACATGCATTTAAAGAAGGTGATAATGTTGTTGAGTTTATGCCTGATAAAGAAGGAACATTCGCTTTTAGCTGCTGGATGGGAATGATTACGAGTAACATAAAAGTTGTTAATGATATTGCTAAAATAACAGAAAAAGATATAGATGAAAGTGTTTCTCAAACAAAACAAGGATGTGGCAGTGGTAACGGAGGAGGTTGTTGTGGTGGTGGTGGAATTGATACTTTTTCTCAAAAAAATCAAAGCAATAATTTTATTAGAAATCAAGATATACAAAAAAAAGTTGGCATTGCTAAAATTATAGATGGAATCCAAGAAATTACAGTAAATGTTAATGAATCAAACTTTGATCCAAATATAGTTGTTTTGCAAAAAGGAGTTCCAGTAAAATTTAAATTTAATCCAGTAAAAATAGTAAATTGTAATTCGATACTCGTATTTCCTCGCTACAACGGGCAACTCAATCTAATAAAAAAAGAATTAGAAACCCCTCTACTTCCAGTATCACAAGATTTTGATTTTATGTGCTGGATGGGAATGATTGTAGGAAAAGCTATAGTTGTTGATGACTTAACAAAAGTTGATATGGAAAGAATAAAAAAAGAAGTTCAATTTTAGAATAATTTTAAAAAAAGCAACATTAATTAAAATGTTGCTTTTTTTTATTAATTAAAATGAAGTTATTTTTTTATAAGTATTTGTTTTTAAAAAATCAGTAATAGATTTATTTACTTTTTCTATTAGGTCTTTTGAAACGCTTTTACTAAACATTATGTATCTTTGATTACCTTCTGGAGCATCTACTAAATCAATGATTTTTAATTTTTCTTTTGATTTACTCAAATTAACATAATACATAGCCTCTTCTTTTCCCATCAAAGTATAATCAAGTCTTGCTTCAGCAATCATATTAACTAATCTTGCCATTTCAACTGTTTGTTTTTCAAGATTTGGATTATATTTTACTATCGAGTCGTCAACCCATTTACCATAAGAAAAACCATCAATAACACCCATCTTTAAATTAGATTTTAAAAGTTTTTCCAAAGTTGTGGAATTTCCGATTATATTAGACTTACCAATATTAACAATTATAACAGTCTTTAAATCTTTGTAAATCGGCTGACTAAAAATTGCAAACTCTTCTCTTTCTGGTTTTTTAAACCAACCTATACCACATCCATATTCTCCAGTTTTAATGTTTTCTTCAATCCTTTTATTTGGCATTTCTACAAAAACATAATTAATTTTTGCATTATTTAGAATGTTCTTAACAATTTCAACAACAAAACCCTCTGCATTATTGTTATTATTTATATAAAGAGGTGGTCTTGGAAAATAATATACTTTTAATTCTTTATCTTGAGAAAAAGCCAAAGAAATAAACAAAAAAAGCAAAATTAGTACAAAAATGTTTTTTTTCATATTTTTTCTCCTTAAATTATAAATATTCATTATTAACACTCAAAATGAGTGTATCATTTATGATTAAATTAAAATTTTAATCCAAAATTTTCAATATAATCCATTCTTAATTAATTTTTTTTAGAACATCAAATTTGTTATCTAAAAATAGAATGTCTTCTAAAGCAATATCGAGTTTTTCTAAAGTATTACATTTTTTTATTAATTCAATCTCATTGTTTGTTAGACCAAATTTTTTAGATAATTGTTTTATTAATGTTTTTTGACTTTCCTCAATTTTTCCCTTTTCCATCCCTTTTTCCATAAAATAATCAGCTAATGTTTCCATTGTTTGACCTCCTTCATTATTACATTTAGATAATATTTCAACAATTTGTTTTTTATCAATGTCTTTTGTTCTCAAAATATATATTAAAAATATCTCTATTCTAGGAAAATTATTTAAAAGATCAAGTTTATTCAAGTTATTTATTATTTTTATTATAGATTCAATGTCTTGTTTCTTGAATGCTGTTTTTAAAGCTATAAGAGACGATATTAACAATAAATTATTGTGAAATTGATTTGGATTATTTTCATCAAAATCTTTCGTATCATATAATAAGTATGAAAAATTTAGCAAATATTCTTTAATGTTATTCTTTTGATCATACAAATCAAGAAAAGATTTATGAATTTTCCATTCTTTTTCACCATGATAAAAAACAAGTGGGATAATAAGCCTAAAATCTTTATTATCATTATAATCATTCTCAAACATCGAGTAAATATAGTTTAATAATTGCAAAAACAATGCTTTGTCGTCAGGAAGAGTAGATTTATGCTCAATTAAAACAAAAATATCTGCGTTTTTATCATTTATTTTTGTTTTTATAACAATATCAGAAAAAAATTCTTTAAATCGATTTTGAATGTAAGAAGTGTCATCAAAATCAAGATAATTAAAATCAATTTCTTTTAAAAGGTCAGATGGCAATACACCTGATAAAAAATCAATTGCATTTTGTTTATTCTTGATTATATTTATAAAAAAATCATTATGAATATTATTTTCCATAAAGAAAATATAAAATTATTGAAATAAAAAGTCAAGATATTTTTTGAATGGAAGGTTATAGTAAGGATAATTTTTATTATTTTTAATATTTTTCTTGATAATAATTGTTTTTTTTTTTAATATAACACGGATTATAACACAGATTGACACCGATGGTCAGTGATTATATTTCTTGGAGTTAAATAAATAGAAAAAAATTATTTGGTTAAAAAACAACATAATCCGTGTTAATCAGCGAAAATCTATGTAAATCCGTGTTATATGTTATTTCTTTTTGGGAGGGGAAATAATGGAAAAAAATGTTAATAAAAATTTAAAAGATGGTATTTTTAACTATTCTCGTAAAAATTTTGCAGAAGCAAGGATATTTTTTTTTGAGGTACTTGAAAAGGATCCTACAAATCCAGAAGCCAATTATTATCTGGGTTTAATTTTTGCAAAGGATAATAATTATCAAAAAGCAGTAATTCATTTAAAATCTGTTGTTGATACTGGGTTAAGTTTCATTTTTACCCAACAGTGTAGAATGTTACTTGGCTATATTTATTTTAAAAATAAAGAATATAGAAGAGCTGAACTCGAATTTTTGGAAGTTTTAAACTCAAAGATGGAATCAGTTCAAGTTTTTGCTGCTTTAGCTGCTATTTATTATCAACTTGAAGATAGACAAAAATCACTTAAATTCGCAGAAAAAGCTTACAGTATGGATCAATTTAATTTAAATGCAAAAAATACTTATGGTTATCTTTTGTGTGATTTTGAAATTGATATTCCAAAGGGGCTTGATATAATTAGAGAAGTTGTTAGAGTAAAACCAGATAATCCTGCTTATCTTGACTCTCTTGGTTGGGCTTATTATAAAAAAGGCGATGTAAAAGCCGCTATTGTTAGCATCAAAAGAGGGCTTGACATAAATAAACATGACCCAGAGTTATTAGAACATTTTAATATTGTTACAGGTAGAAAAGCAAAATAAGAAGCATTCTACTAATTTTAAGACAATATATTACAATTTACACAGTTAATCATCAAAAACCTGCTTAATTCGTGTTAGAGGAGTTTTTATGAGTAAAAAGATAGAAGAAAAAAAATTGCTATTAATCTGTGTAATCTGACTAAATCTATGTTAATTCGTGTTATGGAGTTTTTATGACTAAAAAAGATAAAATAAAAAACAAATTGAATATTAACTTGCACAATCTGTGTAATCTAACTAAATCTACCTTAATCCGTGTTATGGAGTTTTTATGACTAAAAAAGATAAAATAAAAAACAAATTGAATATTAACTTGCATAATCTGTGTAATCTAACTAAATCTACCTTAATCCGTGTTATGGAGTTTAATTTGAAGAAAAATATATTTATTTTTATATATATTTGTTTGGGGTTCTCACTTTTTGCAGTAAATGAGATTGATTTGGATTATGAGTATTCTTTAGAATATTTTCAAAAAGGGATAAGAGCATTCCACAATACAGAATACGAACTTGCAATAATGAATTTTTTAAAATCATTAGGTTATAAAGAAAATAATCATAAAGCAAGATATTTTTTAGGCGAGGCATACAGAAAAGCAGGTTATGAAGAAAATGCTTTGTTTGTGTGGAATTCTTTACTTTCTATTGGTTATGAAGATAAAAGTTTAAAAAATAAAATTAGTTATTTATACCATAAACGAGGGATGCTTACAGATATTTATATTGATAAAGATTATATTCTAAAAGAAGATATAAAAGGTTATTATAATGACAAGACAATTCCATTATTTCTAAAACCTTCTCAAATTACGATAGATAGGAACAATCATTACTATATAGCATCCTTTTTGACTGGTATGGTAGCAGAAATTGATCAAAATTTTAAAATAGTTAGAAATTATACTTCCCCTTACCCCAAAATAGAAAAACCTTTTGGCGTTGCTGTTGATAAAGATGGTTTTGTATATATTTCTGATTTTAAAAATGATGTAGTGTTAAAAATGAATAAATTAAACATCATCGAAAAACAAATAGGTTTTAAAGGCATTGGCGAAGGTGGACTTTTGGGACCTAAGTATTTACTTCTTGATGATGACGAAAATTTATATGTTTCTGACAGTGGAAATAACAGAATTAACAAATACAAAAAAGATGGAGAATTTTTGTTTTCTTTTGGTACAGAAAAAGATGGTGATGGCGATTTAAAAAGCCCATCTGGCATATTTTATGATAATGGTAAAATCTATGTTTGTGATAGAGACACAAATAGAGTTGTGGTTTTTGATAAAAGCGGTAATTATTTGAATTATTTTGGAGACCAAAACTTATCTGAACCTTATGACATTACAAAAGATAAACTTGGTAGATTTTTGATTTTATGTAAAGATAAATTGTGGGCTTATGAGGAAGACAATTCTTTATGGTATATAATTGATGCTATTGGTGACAGACTCCAAAGAGGTACTTCGATTATTACTGATATAGAAGGAAATATTTTGCTGACAGATTTTAATTCAGGAAGGTTACTTGCTCTGGCTTTGGAAAGACATAGATATTCAAATTTAAATGTTAATATAGAAAGAGTCTATTCTCAAAAATTTAAAGAAGTTCATTTTACTATGACAATCGAAAATGACGATGGGGTAAATCCTACTGGAATTAATGCTAGTAACATAGTTGTTTATGAGAATGGAAAAATTGTTCCTCTAATTGGTACTTCTTTTACAGAGGAAAAAAATTCTATATCTGATATAACTATTATTTATGATAAAACTAAAAATATGGCAAGAGTTAAGGACGATATTAAAATCACAGTTGATAAGTGGATTAAAAGTATGAATAAAAAAACAAATGTCTGCCTTGTTTCTGCTAACGAAGATAATCCTATTATAGAAAATGATTTTGGCTCTGGACGGCTTTCAATTCTTGATTCTTTTGACGAAAAAAGTTCTTCAAGTTATACGGATAAAGGGTTTGCTATAAAATTTGGTTCTTATCACATGTTAAATCGTTTTTCAAAAAAATCTATCATTTTAATTACAGATGGTGGAGAAACTGGAAAAGATTTTGAAAAGTTTAAAATTGATGATTGTATTAATTTTGCAAATAATAATGATATAAAAATTTATGTTATGTCTTTTGGAGATAGTGGGTTTTCAGAAATTTATAAGTATATGGCAAAAAAAACGGGCGGTGATTATTATAGAGTTTATAAAAGAAGTGATTTACAGGATTTATTTAAAAAAATAGAAAATTCTAAAGGAAGAGAAATGGTAGTTTCTTATAAATCTCGCTCTACTTCAAGATTTGGAGATGAACCAATATCTATTTATGCTGAAATAAATTATAATGGAATGAAAGGTATTGCAACTTCAACATATTATCCTGGACGGTAAAAAGATTTTATCTAAAAAATATTTATTTTTTTACAGTTAAATGTTATAACACAGATTATCTTAGAGACCAATAGGTATTATACAATCTGTGAAATCTGAGTGAATCTGTGCTAATGTGAGTTATAAGGAATAAAATTATGAAGGGTATAATAATAGCAGCTGGTTATGGGACAAGATTTTTACCAGCTACAAAAACTATTCCAAAAGAAATGTTTCCTCTTATCGATACACCTGCAATTGATTTTATAATAGATGAGTTTATACAATCTGGTATAAATGAAATACTTATTGTATCAAGCAGAAGAAAAAAAACTTTAGAAGATTATTTTGATAAAGAAATTGAACTTGAAACAGTTTTTGCCAAAGAAAATGATTCTACAAAATTAAAAAAAATAGAGGTAAAAAAAGATTTGGATGGCAAAGATATAAATATATATTTTGTTAGACAAAAAGAAATGCTAGGGACAGGTCATGCTATTTTAATTTGTAAAGATTTTATTGGCGAGAATCCTTTTATTATTGCTTATCCAGATGATTTGATTTTTGGAAATATTCCACTTGCAAAACAATTAATTGAAATTTATAATAAGACTGGTGGGAATGTTTTGGCTACTCAAAAAGTAGAAGGTGATGTTAGTCGATATGGAGTTGTTGACTATAAAGAAGAAAACGATTTTTTTAAAATGAAAAAAATTGTTGAAAAACCTAAAAAAGGCTTAGAGCCATCTAAAGTAATTTCGGTAGGTCGTTATTTATTTACTAACGAATTATTGAAATTACTCGAAAAACAATTTAAAGAACATAAAAAAGGTGAATTTTATCATATTGACACAATAAACCAACTTGCTTCAGATGAAAAAGTATATATTTGTAATTTTTCGGGTGAAAGAATTGATGTTGGTGATAAACTTGGTTATCTTGAAGGTATAATTTATTATGCTTTACAAAGGGATGATTTAAAAGATGGTGCAAAAAATATTTTAAAAAAATATTTACTATAATTTTAAGGAGAAACCTATGAAAAAAACAATTTTATTTTTAATGTTTATTTTTATATGTGCATCTTTTGGGTTTTCGACTCAAAAGACTATCGTAACTGATTTTAAACAAACAAACCTTTCTGGTGCTTTTAATTTTGGTGATGTTGAATACTTCAAGTCAAATAAAACTGCAAACAAAAAAGCATTTTACGGAAAAATAATGCCACATAAACAAAAATTTTTTTGGGGTGCCATTGGTACATCAATTGGAGCTGGAGTTATTTTAACAACTGCTATAATTTTTAGTGGTGTGTCTGGATATTATGGGGCTTCTATTACTTTACTAAGTTTAGGACATGCAACTATTTTTTATGGGCTAGCTGGTTCTTTTTGGGGATTATTTTGGTTTGTTTTAGCCCCTATAGCTGCTGCATTGTGGGTTTTGTATGCCTTGTGTATCCATGCTAAGAAAAAAGGCTATGCTATAAATATTGTACCAACAAATGACACTTTTGGATTTGCAATTAAATTATGATATATAACCATATTTTTGGTCCTGTTCCATCAAGAAGGCTTGGTTTATCTTTGGGAGTAGAAATTGTTCCTTACAAGGTATGTTCGTTTAACTGTATCTATTGTGAATGTGGAAAAACACAAAATTTAACAATAGAAAGAAAAGAATATATTCCTGTAAATGAAATAATTCTGGAACTTAAAGATTTCTTGAAAGATAATCCAACTCTTGATTTTATTACAATAACTGGTTCTGGTGAACCTACTCTAAACATTGGGCTTGGTAAAATAGCAAAATTTATAAAAGATAATTATCCCAAATATAAACTTGCTCTACTTACAAATGGCAGTTTACTTTGGGATAAGTCTATACAAGAAGAATTAAAATATTTTGATGTGGTTAAACCTTCTTTAGATGCTGTTAGTTTTGATTCTTTAGAAAAAATAAATAACCCTAATAAATTTTTGGACAGCAATAAGATAATAGAAGGATTAATTGATTTTAGGAGTAATTTTTTTGGACAAATTTGGCTTGAAGTATTTATAATACCAGAAATAAATGATACTAATAAAGAATTACAATTACTAAAAGATAAAATAACAAAAATAAAACCAGACAGGATTCAATTAAATAGTATAGATAGACCACCAGCTTTTAAAAATACAAAAGCTTCATCAAAAGAACATCTCGAAGAAATTAGAATTTTTTTTGAGCCACTTCCAGTAGAAATCATATCAAAGGCTAATGCTAAACAAAAAATAACCGTATTAGATACAGATATGAAAGAAAATATAATATCTATTCTAAAAAGAAGACCTTGCACAATAGAAGATTTATTTGAAATATCAGGGATTGATAAAATAAAAATATTGCATTGTATCGAAGAACTAAAAAAAGAAAATATGATAGAAGAAGAAACTCAAGAAAGAGGAGTCTTTTTTAAAATGAAAAATCTAATTGATAAATAAACTTTTTCTCTAATTTATAAAAAAGAAAGAGTGTCTCAAAATTTTGAGATTGTCTTTCTTTTTTAGAATTTAAACAAAAAAAAATAATATATAAAAATTATCTAAATTATCAATGAGACCTTAACATTTTTTCTCTTCAGTAGTCAAATCATCTATTTTATATATTTGAGTTAGGCGAATGATTTATAGAGGCTAATAACGGATGATTGCGGACCTATATCATCTTTTGTTATTTCATTGCCTTTTTCGAGATTCATTCTACCAAAAACAATACCTTTTCTTTTTCTTTGTCTACTCGGTATAAAAATCATCATTCTATCGGCAGCAGCAGCTATTCGAGTTTTTGGTTTATCCGGATTGTTTAACTCTTGATATGCTTTGTCATAATTTTCTCTTGAAATATTTACCATCTCATCGATTTCATCGTCTTTTCTTTTTGGGTCATGATGACCAATTAGCACATTTTTAATATCCAAATTTGCTGCTGTTTTACCAATAATTTCAACTCTGCCATGACCAAATCCTGGTATAAAATTTTGATTTGTGTATTGCCCATCAAAATAAACTACATCTGAGTTATTTATATGTTCAATAAAATAAGAGTTTCTGTCGTCTGTTTCTCTTATTTCATGATCTGTCATAATAGTAATAGCCATAGTAACTTCACCTTTTGAGTTATAATTTTCATATCTATAACTAATACATGGGTCTGGATGGTCTGCTGGATAACATTTAACAACAATACAATCTTCTATATTATAGAATGCTTTGTTATGTTTAATCTGTGGATTTTCACTATTTAAATAACTTTTAAAATCAGAAATACTCATTATCCTAAACTCACCATTTGGTGTAAAAATTAAAACACTTGCACGAGGATCAGTGATTTCATAAAATGAATACGCAGCTTGTATTTCTCCAAAATCTCTTGGAAAAGCAGGTCTTTTAAACGCTTTTTGAAACTGACTTTTTGGATTATCTCCACCAATTATTTGTTTTGGAATATTATTTGTATGAAATAACGCTGCAAGAGGTGACCCCATGTGTAGATGATCATAATGATAGTGAGTGTAAGTATTAATCACTGATTTTATATATTTTGAAATTTCAGTCTGAGATGCAGTGAAAGGATTCACTTTATTTGCAAATAATTTTGATATAACGGCTTTATCTATTTCTAATATGCCAGAGCCTCCATCACCAAGATATAAAATTTCTGGTGGTAATTTTGGACTCCATATTTGATAACTTGTAGTATTCGAGCCGTATCTAAAATGATCTGGACCAGAATAAGCAGTACTTCCTCTTGCTCCATAAAGAATTAATATAAAATCATCTTCATAAAAAGTAAGAGATTCCTCATCGCTTTCCATCCAGTCAATTTTTTTGATACAATCAATAATGTAGTTTGGAATTAAAATTTTTTGAGTTGGGATTTTGATTAAATTCATAAGAAACTCCTTTAAAAAGTATAACTTTGTACTGTAAAACAGTAAACGGTTTTGGTTTTATTTATTATCTCTCCTGTTGAGTTAATTATTTATGTAAAATAATTACCAATAATAAATCAAAACTATATACAATTTATAGCATTTCTTTAAAAAAAACAAATAAATTTATAGAAAATATAATATTTAAAAAAAATAAATAAATTAACTTTTTATCACATTCTATTAATTTGCGAACAACAATTTTATTTGACAATTATATTTTTATATGTTATTCTCTCTTAATAAGGATGTAAATTCTTCTTGGCTATTATGATAATAATTAATAGCCCAAAAAGTCCATAAGGAGGAAAAATGAAAAAATACGAGATGATGGTTATCTATAATACAGAAGAAAGACCATTAGAAGAAACAAAAACTTTTGTAAAAGATACTTTTTCATCAAACAACATTAAAGTTATAGATGAAAAAGACATGGGAATGAGAGAACTTGCTTATTTAATCAACAAAAAGAAAAGAGGCTATTATTATTTATTTAATTTTGAAGCTGAACCTGCAAGTATCAAAGAAATGAATGCTGCATTTAAACTTTACAAAGGCATATTCAAAAATTTAGTTTTAGTTCAGGAATAACAAATGGCAAGAGACCTAAACCATATTATTATTATAGGAAGATTAGTTAGACAACCAGAGATTAAATATACAACAAGTGGAGTCCCTGTTACAAAATTTTCTATTGCTAATAATGTAAGTTATGGGCAAGGGAATGAAAAAAAAGAAATAGTAAACTATTTTGATATAAATGTGTGGGGAAATCAAGCTGTAAGTTGTGAAAAATATTTAAAAAAGGGTAGTCAAGTTGCAATAGAAGGGCAATTAAGACAAAATAGATGGGTTGACCAAGCAACTGGTAAAAATCAGTCTAAAGTTGAGATTGTTGCAAATTCTGTTCAGTTTTTAACACAGGCAACAAGTCAAGGTGGTGGTGAAAACTATCAACCTTCTACACAAAATTTTCAAAATACGCAGCAGAATACGCAAAATACACAGAATTATCCAACAAAATCTGGTGGTACTGAACATAAAGATTTTATTCCTAATCCATGGAATGATAATAGTGATAATGGTTTTGATGACTCTAACTTTTTGCCAGACAAAGATGATGATATTCCATTTTAATTGAGGAGAATTATATGAGTGACAATATTAGAAATATTGATGATGATTCTAAAGATGAAGATTCAAAATCGATAGAATCAGGTAGTAAAAGAAAAATTTATATGAAAAGAAAAGTTTGCAGATTTTGTGCAGACAAATCTTTAAAATTAAACTACAAAGAAATAGATATTATTAGACGATTTACTACAGAAGGCGGAAAAATTATTCCAAGAAGAATTTCTGGAAATTGTGCTAAACATCAAAGAATGCTTGCAAAAGAAATCAAACTTGCAAGAGCTATTGCTTTACTTCCTTATGTAAAAGAATAACGAAGGGGTTACTATGAGTAATGTAAAAATAATTTTAAAAAAAGATGTAAATAATCTTGGTGAAGAAGGCGATGTAAAAGTTGTAAAATCTGGTTATGCAAGAAATTTTTTGTTTCCAAAAGGACTTGCTGTTGATTATTCTTTACAAAATAGAAATATTTTTGAAAGACAACAAGCTTTTATCGAAAAGAAGAAACTTGAAAAGAAAGATAATGCAAAACAATTAAAAGAAAAAATTGAAGCTTTAAAACTTTCTGTTACTGTTTCTGCTGGTGACAAGGGTCGTCTTTATGGTACAGTTACTTCAACTCAAGTTGCAGACGAACTTACAAAAAGTGGTTTTAATATTGATAGAAAAAAAATCGAATTAAAAGAACATATTAAATTTGTTGGAAACTACAAGATTAATATTCATCTCTATCAAGATATTTATTCTACCTTAGATCTTTCTGTTCTTGCTAAAGTTGAAGAAAAAAAAGAAGATCAAAGACCAAGAAGAAAGAAAAAATTTGAAAGAAGATACGAAGAAAATGAACAAGTAGAAGAGAATACAGAAGCATAATAGTATTCAAATACTTTAAATATTTGGACCGACGATTTGCTAATTAAGTGAATCGTCGGTTTAATATTTTTAACATCGACTAACCTGAAATAATTTTGTACAACTTTTATATGCTTAAAATGTTTTAAAAAATTAATTCTTTATATATAAATAAAATAATTCTAAAACATTTTAGGGATATGTTGGCAATCTAAAATTTGTAAGAATCTATTTACTATTTAAAAACTTTTTACTATATTTTTATTGAGAAATATTATGAGTGATGATTTAGAAAGAAGAGTTCCGCCACAAAATATAGAAGCTGAGATGTATTTACTTGCTTCTATTCTTATTGATAATCAAAGTTTAGATAAAATTACTCAATTTAAAGTTGGTCCTGATGATTTTTATGATGAAAAACATAAAAATATTTTTAAGGCAATGTTTGAATTAAAAAAAATAAATAAACCAATTGATATAATTACACTTCGAGAAATTTTGAAAACGTTAAATCTTTTGGATAAGGTTGGTGGTACTGAATATGTATCTTCTTTAATTGATAAAATTCCTACTACTGCAAATGTTGAGTACTATGCAGAAATTGTAAAATCCAAAGCAATGCTTAGGCAATTGATATATGTCTCAAGCGATATTATTGGTAAAAGTATGGGAAACCCTCAAGATGTAAAATCTCTAATTGATGAAGCTGAAAAGCGAATTTTTGATATAAATCAAGATATTTATTCTTCATCATTATCTTTAATTAGTAAAATATTGAATGAAGCGATAAATGAAATGGCGAATACAAAAGCCAAAGAAGGAGAACTTACTGGTGTCCCTTCTGGTTATCCAGAACTTGATGAAAAAACGGATGGTTTCCAAAAGTCAGAGCTTATTATTCTTGCTGCAAGACCGAGTATGGGTAAGACAAGTCTTGGCTTAAATATAATAACAAATGCTTCAATAAAATACAAAAAGAAAATTGGCATATTCTCATGTGAAATGAGTAAAAGTAGCCTTGTTAGGAGAATGCTTTGTTCTGAAGCATCTGTAAATGAAATGTTGCTTAGAAGAGGTGTTTTTGGAAAAGATATTGAAGATAAAATTGTTAGGGCTGCAGGAAGGCTTTACGAAACTACAATTGTTTTTGATGATAGTCCAAATATTCCTATACTTGAGTTAAGAAGTAAAGCAAGAAAAATGAAAAAAGACTATGATATAGATTTGTTACTGATAGATTATTTGCAGCTTGTCACTGTTGGTGATGAAATGGGTAAAAATACACCTCGCCACGAACAAATTGCTTATGTTTCAAGGTCTCTCAAAGGGCTTGCAAGAGATTTAAATATTCCAGTAATTGCCTTAGCACAGCTAAATAGAAATCTTGAGGCAAGAGGTGAAGAGTCAAGACCTCGCCTTTCTGACTTAAAAGATTCTGGTTCTATCGAACAAGATGCAGATTTAATTCTATTTATACATAAAGTAGAAACTAAGGGACAAGAAAGTCCTGAAGCGAATAAAGATATACAATCAGAAGTTAGAGAGATAATTATAGGTAAAAATAGAAATGGTCCTACTGATATTATTAAATTATTATTTATGAGAAATTATACACGATTCCAAAATATGACAAAAGAAAGTCCAGAAGGATATAGCACTGAATAAAACTGATTTTTAGAGTGACTATACGATTACGCTGGTTGGAAGTTAAGATTATATTTTTTCTAATTCTTGAAAAACAATGGACTTAAGTCCTTGTTCTAATTGACATTTTAGAAGTGTTTGGATATAAAGTAATTCTTAGGAGATAAATTATGGCTAAAAATTCTAGTTTTTTAAAATCTTTTATTCTTATTTTTTCTGGTATCATTTTAGGTGGATTAATATGTGTTTTTGGTGTTTTTATTTTAGTATTATCTGTTAGTGCGACCCCAGTTGCTGTAAAAGATAATTCATGGCTTGTCCTTGATTTTGCAGGGGATATTAAAGAAAAACCACTACCTGAAATTCCTTCCATCTTTGATATTAAACAAAGACAAATGGAATTACTAAAATATCTAAAAGCAATAGAATACGCATCTTATGATAAAAGAATTGTGGGTATTTTAATAAATGGAGACCTTACATTCTACGGTAAAGCTCATACAGAAGAAATTATAAACCAGTTAAAAAAATTCAAAGAAAGAGGCAAAAAAATCAAAGCATGGTTTTCCTATGCTGAAAATAAAAATTATTATTTATGTAGTGTTGCTGATACAATTTATATGCCAGATACAAAGTCTGCTAGTTTAACACTAAAAGGTTATTATCTCACACAGCCTTATCTAAAAGATGGGCTTGATAAAGTCGGTGTAGAATTTGATGTTATTCATATAGGAAATTATAAAGGTACGGGTGAAAATCTTACAAGAAATTCAATGTCTAATGACCTTAAAAGTTCATACATGAATTTTTTAGATAGTATTTATGATATTAGTATAAATGATATAGCTAAAGAAAGAAAAATTGATAAAAATAAACTTGAAAATTTGTTAGCATCTGGTAAGGCAATAATGCTTACCCCAGATCAAGCATTAGAACTAAAATTGATAGATAAAAAATCGACTTATGAAGAATTAAAAAATGAAATTTCTTTTAATAGTTTTGAATCAGTTTCTATATATAATTACAGTAGTTTATTGGAAAAAAAGGTGAGAGATAACAAAATTGCAATTATATATGCAGAAGGAACGATTTATAATTATTTTAGTGGCGAAGATAGTTTTAATGGTGAAATAGTTGGAGCAAAATCATTTATCGAAGATATTGAAAAAATAAAAAAAGATAACACTATAAAAGCAGTAATTCTTAGGGTTAATTCACCTGGTGGAAGTGCGTTAGCAAGTGAACTTATGTTTCAATCAATTATGAGCTTAAGAAAATTCAAACCTGTTTATGTATCTATGGGAGCAATTGCTGCCTCTGGTGGTTATTATATAAGCTCAGCTGGTGAGAAAATTTTTGTAGACCCTTCAACTTTGACTGGCTCTATTGGTGTAGTTTCTGTTTTGATGAATCATAAGGCTTTGACAGATAAAATTGGTGTAAATTTTGAGACTATAAAAAAACATAAATACGATGATTTGTTTACGACGACAAGAAAAACATCCGATGATGAAAAAGAAATTATGAGAAGCTCTATGTTAAATATTTATGAAGAATTTACAGGTCATGTTAAAAAAGAAAGAAAAATAACAGATGCAGAAATATCATCTTTAGCCGAAGGTCGAATTTGGACTGGAGAACAAGCTGTTAAAAATAAACTTGCAGATTATATTGGTGGACTTGAAGATACTATACAGTTTGCTATAAAAACAAATAACATAAAAAATTATACAATAGAGTCGTTCCCTAAACCAAAAAGTTTTTTTGATGCTCTTACAGATGGTAATAATGTTAAAGCCTCAAACCTTATTTTAAAAGAATATGCAAAAGATGAAAATGTAAAACAATTGATTGATTTATATTTCTATACTTTGGACAGCAAAAATCAATCATCTTTGATTATCCCTTTTTACAATTTACCATAGAGTTTCTTACAGATGCACAGAGAACATGGAAAAAATATACATTTAAAAAAACTTCTGAGTGACTCTGTGCTAATCTTTAATAATCTGTGTTATAAAACAAATCAAAATATAAAAAAAAACAAATTTTAAACTTTAACCAGCGTAATCTGTGTTAATCTCCTATAATCTGTGTTAATCCGTGTTATGTTATTCAGTAAAAATCTCTTCAATACTCAAGAATGAACGTGGGTCTACTGGTATTCCGTAAACTCTTGCCCCCCAATGTAAGTGAGGACCAGTTGCACTACCAGACATTCCAACTGTACCAATAGTCTGACCCTTTTTTACTTTTTGACCTTCTTTTACCAATATTCTATTAAGATGAGCATAATCCGTATAGCAAGAAAAACCATGCTCAATTATTAACATATTTCCGTAATACTGTGTATTTCTTGCAAATCTAACAATCCCATCTGATGACGAGTACACAGGTACCCCTTTATCTCTTGCGTAATCAACCCCAAGATGAACATCTTTTGAGTAAACTTTTTTATTACTCAATAACCATTCTCTTACAAAACCAAATTCGGAACTTAGATATGAGTTATTACTTAAAGGTAAATTAAATCCATTTTTAAAAAACAGCGTAGGATTATTTTCATCCCATATTTTTCTTCTAATTTTTTGTTCTGCATTATATCTATTTCTGTCAGATGTCATTAGATACTTAGATTTTTGCTTTTTAAAGTATATTTTTTGAGATTCCCATCTTTTTTCTTTTAATTCTTCTTCTTTTTTCAGTTTTATAAATATTTTATTCTCTTTATATATATTTATATCTATTAATATACTTTTAGTTTTCCAGTATGGGTTATAAGGGATAAAAAAACCATAGTATTTAAAATCATTTTTTTCATAAATAAAATTAAGTTTAGTTGGAATAGTTTCTGTTTTATCATCGTTATTATAGAATATTATTACATCTGAAGAAATATCACTAACAATTGGTAGTTTTAATTTAAAAAACTGGCACATTCCCCATTGGTTTTCAAAAAGAATTTTGTAATCAATATCAAAATTATCGATATGATCATCATCTGTTAAAATTATTCCAGTTTTTAAATCAATATCTATATCTTTTATAAGATCAACTTCTGTATTTGGAAAAATTCTTAATGCTTTCTGATTAAATCGTAAAAAAGTTTGTCCTGTATTAGTTGTCCTTATGTTTAGAATATCATCGTCTGTATTATATTTTACAATACAATTACCTTTTGTATCTATTATATGTGTTTGGTTTATAAAAAGTACAACTATTAAAATAATAAAAAGAAATATTCTTTTCTTATGCTTCACTAAATTTTGCCTCTTATAACACGGATTTAGAAAGATTTTCACTGATAACACATATTATATCTCTGTTTTTTAAAAATTAGTTTTTTTAAAAACTGTTGGATTAATTTGTGTTGTTCCCATTACATCAAATTTTCTAAATTCTTTACCTGCATTAGGATAAATAAATCCAGTAAAATTAAAATAAAAAAGTAAAGAACTAAATAAAAATAAATAGATGTAAATAAAAAAACTATTTATTATTTTAACTTTTTTAAAATTATCGATAAAATAATTAAAAACTAAAAATATTAATACCCAAAAACTAAACATTGTTGCAACCCAAAATTCTCTATAATTTGGCTCCCACCAGCAAGAAAAAATAGTATAAATAATCAGAAACAAAATAGTACTTATTAATGCAAAACCATATTTTTTATATAAACTTACAAAAAATATTATAATAGAAATAAATAAAAAAATAAATAGAATTCCAATCATATTTGGCAAAATCGAAGTTGCAGAAAAAAAATTGGTAAAATCAAAACCAACTTTTACACCATTTACACTTTGTGGTTGATAAAAATATGTTGAAATCCCTGTTGTTACATCAGAAAAAAGATTTTTATTAGTAAAACCTTTGCCCCAATAATTAATTTTTGCATAAAGTATCAGCCAATTAAAAAAATAGGATGCCTTTTCTACTTTGTTAAAATCTTTGGCTTTTGTTATATCAAGAGTAAGACCAATTTTTACAACCCCAACATAATAATATGCTAAACATACTATGAGTATAAATGTAGAAAAATAAATTAAAAAATATTTGATTTTAATGTTAGCAAATTTGAAATTAGTCGCATTTGTTAAAATAAATTTGTTAGTATCTAAATTATTTGTTTTAATTTTAAAACAATCAAAAAAAACGAGAATAAAAAATATAACAACAATAAATAAAGAGTCATATTGATGAAAAAAAATGTTTATTGAGTGAAATATTCCAAGAAAAATAGAATATAAGTATTTATTTTTTGCCTGTGGAAAATATAAAGTTGCAAAAAAAAGTAAAAAAACTAAAACAGAGTGAATTATTGGAGTATCATTTATTTGAGAATACATCCAGTAAGCAGCTGTAAAAGCAATTGATGCTGTTATAAGTAAAGAAAGTAAATATTTTTTTGAAATTTTATAAAACAAAAAGAAAAATAAAGCAAGACCCAAAGAACTAACGATTAAATTACGCAATTGCAAAATAGCCATAGACGAGCCAGAATATCCATTTTTTTTCAAAAAATGATACATCACTTTCCCAAGCCAGTCAAAACCAATGTGATGCGGATTGAATAAAAACTCTGGAAGCCCAAGTTTTACATAATGATCGTAAGTCAAAACATCATTTCTTTCATCAACCCAATTACTTAAATAATTAAAATTAAAAAGAAGATAGAAAAGTAATATAAAAACTGATGTTGAGATAGCTATAGATAATTCAAATTTATTTAGTTTTTTGTATATCAACTTTGATTCTTTCCATTATTTTTACATTTTTATCTTTTAAAGAAGAAATGCTTTTTATACAAATTAAGCCATTCTTATCAATAGTTTCTATAAAAATAGAGCCAATATCGAGTAACTTTTCGATAAAATTCTGTTTTATAATAATATAATTAATTTTTGAAATAGGTATCCGTAATGTTGTTTTTGTTAGAATCTTATTTTCTATATAAACTATTTCATCCGAAAAAAGCATAAAATGACTAAAAATAGATGATAGAAATTCAAAAACTAATTTTATAATTATTACAATAGTAATTAAATTTATTATATTGTTAAAAAATAAAAAAATATTCTCTTTTGTTAAAAATGCAAATTTAAAAACACTGGCTATTTGTAATGTGTCAGTTAGTGTAAAAAATAAGTTTGAAATAGGCGTTTTTTCTAACATTAAGATAGAAATTACAATAATATTTATAATTAAAGAAAAGAAAAAATTATACTGTGAAATAGAATCTCCAAATATTAAAGCCGAATTTGTTCTAAATAATTTGTTTTTTAATCTGGAGTCAATGAGTTTTTCTACATATCTCTTAAAAGAATAAATTTGGTTTGAAATGTAATAAATTATAAAAAATAATAAAGGTAGAAATAAATAAAATAAAAAATGTATTTTATTAAAGAAGGTATTTTTACTAATACAAAAATTATTGTATGTCGTAAAAATAGGTAAAACAAAGTCTTTAAATATATTTAACAATGGATTTTTTTCAAAAAAAATTTCTAAATCAGTCGGTTGAAAAAAGTTTGTAATAAAAATTATCGAGAATATAAAAGATGTAAATATAAAAGGTCTATGTCTTTTCTCGATCACAGAGAGTTTATTTTTTGTTAGAGGATAAATAAAAAACATTGGTAATAATATAGCCTGAAAAAATATAATATTAAATGATAATTTAAAAAAATTATTTAAAAATAAAAGTATGATTAAACCTATAACAAAGATCAATAATGGATATAAAAATTTTATATGAGCAAACAAAGCAAAAAAACCTTCAGTTTTTATTTTACTTTTTAAACTAAATAAAAAATCTTTTGAGTCTTTAATAAAAATAATCCATTTAGTTTTATTAAAAAAACCTTTTTTTGATAAGAATGTTATCAAAATTATTGTAGAAAAAATAGATAAAATAAAACAAATTAATAAAAGTAAAAGAATACTTTGTATAAATATTTTAAATAAAAAAAATAAAAATATAAAATTTAATAGAGAAAATATAAAAAAATATAACAATCTATGAAATTTAATATCTTTATAATTACTTATCTGAAAAAATATATTTTTAACATCTCTTTTCTTAAAATAATAAATTAAATTAATTGTATTGAATAAAATATAAAATAAAAAAACAAAAGATGTAAAAATAATCAAAAATTGTATAATATTTACCTTTTTCATCATTAAAATAGTTAAATATACAATTAGATTATAAATAGAAAAGATAATTGTCAAAATTAGAGAAAATTTTAAGTTAAAAAATATATCGTTTTTTAGATAAATAAAAAAATCTTTTTTATAAATAGAAGTTTCTACAAAGGTTTTATCAATTTTTTCTTGATTTCTTGTTTGTATAAAAATAATCATTGATAAAATAATAAATATTCCAACTGTAAAAAAAAGAAATGTTTTAAAAACAAACAATGGATAATTTAAAAAAACAAGAGGAATTAATATGAAAACATTATTTATAAATATAAATAATGCTAATTTTAGTACTTTTTTTAAAAATTGCTCTTTATCTGAATTACTTTTACTTAGTAATTCTAATAAAAATTTTGAACCAATATTTAAAATAGTATTAAAAAAAAGGACTAAGACATTTTTCATTTCGAACAATAACCTTTAGAAAAGTTTGATTTAAGATAACATAATTTTATACCTAAAATTATTCAAAAAGTCAATATTTTTATAACACAGATTAACACTGATTGTAATCCCTTAGTTTTTGGTGGAAATTTATTAAGTTGAGTTAACAGAGTTAAGAAAATCATAATGATAAATATCCTGATTTTGAACAATTTTATTTTATAGTTTCTAAAGAAGCTTCAAATTTAAACACAATTCCAAAAGAAGTTAGAAAACAATTGGTTTATCTGTTGAAGATATTAATAAATTGTAAAATTCAGGTGGTAAATTATCTATATATAAAGAAATATACTGCTTCCTATAATATCTTATGTCTACTTCTGATTTCATCCATTACTCATATAGCATTTTCTTTATTCCTATCATCTTTCCACATATTCAATTATTTTAATATCATACCTTG
>Ga0209518_1000533_pt1 | contig 48922 bp, 70 predicted proteins | sample RifGroB1_FD_183993 | JGI IMG/M metagenome (GOLD analysis project Ga0209518, IMG submission 183993) | Groundwater microbial communities from Rifle, Colorado, USA - Groundwater B1 (SPAdes) (version 2) | ecosystem: Environmental > Aquatic > Deep subsurface > Groundwater | place: Rifle, Colorado...
GGAGAAAAAGGATAAAAAATGCAAAAAGAAAAAGAAGTAGAACAAAAGAAACAAAACGATATTGTCTTTCCCTTAATCGGGAAGGCTTTTCGGACGGGAGAAATGAGAAAAGAAGAAGAAAGAGCATGGGCAAAAACCCTTGAGAAGTTAGATCATAATGACCTTCTTCTCCTTTGGCTTTCTATCCCCTTCTCTCACCCTCTCCATGAACCAAATAGCTTCCTCCTCTCTTTCTTCCTACATCGGATAGAAGAAGAGGGGGGATTTACGACTTCTAAAGTTACAAAGTTTAGGGAGTAGTTAAAATGAAAACCTTTTCTAAGAGAATAAAACCAATCCTAAACCAAATAGAAAAACTCCATCGAGAGATAGAAAAAGAACTAAACTCAATAGAGATCCTTCTTGTCTGTTCCAAGTGCTATCGGGAACTTTCAAAAGACTTCATCTCTGGAGTGATAAGTGTGCATCCTTGTAAGTGTCTCTTAGATGAATTTACTCCTACGGATTTTGAAAAAGAGGAACATTTTTAAAAAGGAGAAAAGAAATGAAAGTTAAAGCCACTCCCGCTGTTTCCTTCATCCCTTTCGATTTAACTATTAGAATAGAAAGTCAAAACGAACTAGATATGCTTTTCAGTTCTATTCTATTTTCCAAAGGAGCTTTCATAGGATGGGGAAGCTCAGGAGTTCCAAGTATTTTAGATGAACTTAAAAGTCAAGGAGCGAAGGAGAAATAAATGGGCGTTAAATATCTCTGCTTTGTAATAGAAGATATAGATGGTTCCACTATCTTTGTCCCTGTAGAAAGTGTTTCTTACTTCCAAAGGGGAGGTCCGGAAGGATGGACAGAAGTGGGACTTAAAGATGGGACTAAAATCGAAACTAAAAAAGAACCAGCAGAAGTAATGGCAAGCAGGACTACTTTTGAATTATAAAAAGGAGAAACATGAATAACTTCTCTCTAAAACCCCTTTCAACTGTAGAGGTTATCTCCTCTCTAGAGTATGAAAGGCCAAAGATAAGTGGATTAACCACTCCTTCTGGATATGTCTTTTTTGACAATTCCACCTTAGACATAGCTAGGACGTGTCTTAGGAAATACTATTTCCAAAAAATCCGAGGTTGGAATGTAGACGGCCCTGCGGCACCACTTATCTTTGGAAGTTCTTGGCACTCTGCAATGGACTTCCTCTGGCCAGCATGTTCTAAGGGGGAGAAAAAATCCTTCGTCATAGACGGAGCTTTTTCCTCTTTCCTCGAAACTTGGAACGCTTCTGAATACGGGAATTACTCAGACCTAGATCTCCTAGATCTCTATCCCCGAACTCCAACTAGAGCCCTAGAAATGCTAGAGGCTTATTACAAAGAATACGGAGAGAGTTTTAAAAAATACAAAATCCTCTCTATTGAAAGACCTTTCATAATCCCCCTTACAGATGATAGTTCTAAGTTAATGTATATCGGGAAATTAGATAAAGAAATAGAAGATGAAAGGACAGAGGAGGTAACAATCTGTGATCATAAAACTTCTTCTTTCTTAGAGACTCAGTGGATAAATACCTTCTCTCCCTCGGATCAATTCGATGGTTATCACCATGCCGGGAAGATGCACTGGGGGAGGAAATTCACTTCCATAATGGTAGATGGAGCGCAAGTTCATAAGACAAAGATCTCTTTCAAACGCCTCCCACTTATGCGCCAAACTTCCCAAATCGAAAGCTGGCTTTGGGAGACTCTGGAAACGATAAGTGAAATTCAATATAACGAGGAGCTTCTTTTAAACTATCGAAACTCTGGAAAGCATTTAGAATTCCTCCCGGCTTTTAAAGGGAATCATAAAGTCTGTGCATATCAGTATGGAAAACCATGTCCTTTTAGAGATCTTTGTATTTATCAGAATAACCCCGAAGATCATGACATTTCGGATGGGTTTAAAAATGATATTTGGAATCCCTTTTTAATAGAAGAAAAAATAACAAAAGAAGGAATGGAGTTTAACGTAGTAGTAAAAGATGGAGAATAAAAAAGGAGATTTAAAAAGAAATGAAAACAAACTACTTCCTTATCCCCCAGAATCTTTGGTTCCTCGAAACGGTAAGAGAGCTGAATAGGGAGAATAAAAAGAAAAATGTGCAAAGATAATAAAAACGATGAGTGTTTTTCCTGTTTCTTTAAAAAAGGAAATGAATTTAAAGAGGGATCTATTTGTTGGAATTGTAGGAATGTAAAGTGTAACTTTTTAAAAGAAACCCGTTTCTCTTTCGTCTCTTCTAATCCAACTCCCTTGGAAGAGGAGATCTTAGAGTTACGGAAGGAGAATGATCTCCTAAGAGAACTTCTAAAAGGGGAGTTGGGAAAGGAAAGGATAAAATGAAAGAAGGAAAAAAGTACGATGCGTAGAGGCCATCGCTCATAGTTGTCCAGATTTTATGTGCGAGTTTTACATCTCACAGGATATAGAAAATGTAGAAATATCTTTAGCTAATTATTTCTGTCCGATTAAAAGACAAAAAATAATCTGCGTTCCGATAATTTTAAAAACAGGAGAACAATGTGATATACAGAGTTCTTCTTAAAGGAGGAAGAGAGATGGAAGGAGAATTTCTTACAGATGATGAATTTTACCTCTTTGGTTGTGAGTGTTCCTTTTGTAAGGGAAGAGAAGAGGAGGTTAAAGCCTTGGAGTTGGTAGAGTTAAAAATAATGGAGGATTAAATTGTTCTTTACTTTTTACTACGATCTCTTTGGGACGCTTATTTATATAGAAGCCCTTCCTCTCTGGAGGGAAAGAGATATAATGTATTCTACTTTTGATCCGAATTTTCAATACATTTTGGTTTATAGAAATTAATTAAAAAAGAGGATTGCAAATGCCAAAAGCGTGTGATATAATGACCTTAAAGAAACTTCGTCTTCTTATCTATGGCCCAACTGGAGCGGGAAAAACTTCTCTCTTCCGGACTCTTCCGGGAAAGAAATTCCTCTTTGTCTTTGACCCGGCTGGTCTATGTTCTATCCAACCAGAGGATGATATTGAGTTCGAACTCTTTGTTCCGGACTCAGTAAATCTCGCTATTTCCACAATCCGAGGGGATTCTAGATCTTCTGTTTCCTATTCCGGAAGTGATATTTACACTCAGTATGAAAGATTTATTAGTGAGAAAATAGAAGAGGATTATTTCTCCTCTTTCGACTGGGTGGGGTTTGATTCTATAACTACTTTCCAAGACCTAATGCTAGACCAAGTGGCGAATTTATACGGAAGAGAAGGGAAGATAGCACAGTTAGAGGATTATGGAATAATGGCAGATGCGCTTAGAAAGAATCTTCGACAGTTAACCAGTCTCCCTTGTAATATAATCGCCACGGCGCATGAGAAGGCGAATCAAGATAAACTCTTAAGAACTATCTCTATGGGCCTTATGGTTCCCGGGCAGATGCAACAGAAACTTCCACTCCTTTTCTCAGAGATTTATAAATGCAAAGGGGAGGATGGAAAGTTCTTTATCCAAACCTCTCCCTCAGAGGATTATCCCCTAGCGAGATGTTCTCTTGGTCTTGAGCAATTCGTAGAAGTTACCATCCCAAAGGGAGCGAAAGATCCAACTCTCTATGGCCTCGGGAAGATCATCAGAGAGAAGGGATTTTTTAAAGACGAAAACGAGGAATAAAAATGAGCGTAACTAATAAACCGATAATCGAAAATAACCTAACTTGTCCATTCTTTAACTGTATCCACAACTTCGAGGGGGAGTGTTTATGTGAGAACCCAGAGATAGAAAACGACACTTGCTACTCCCTAGATGAATGTACCGGACTTGGAGGATTTAACTAAATGGAAAAGAGTTATAAAGGACAGAGCCAGAAACAAAAGGCGCAGAGGGAATGGAGATTTGACCTAATGCGGCTTGCGAATGCGAAGTTAATTCTAGACTATACTATAAAGGATTATGGGTATTATCTAGAAAAAGACTTAAGTCTCCTCTTTGCAGAGCTTAAAGAGCTAATCGACCAAAGAGCGGAGAGAAGGGGGGTGAGAGTAAAAGGATAAAGAAAAGAAAAGAAACTGTCTTTTAAATGGCCATTAACCACAAAAAAGAAAACAAAAAGGAACTAAAAATGAGCTTTATTGAAAAACCCCTTGATGATGTTCAAGACCCTGAGTGTGGACCGGAAGGACTGTATGACCTCGTGATTGAAAAAGCAGATGATAAAATGGATGGCGAGATTCGGAAAAACATGCTGGTTATTATCAAAGTAACCAGAGGTCCGGCTGGCGTGAATATTGATGAATTGAAAAACATCCTCCATAACCTCTCTTTCATCCTCCCGACAGATGATGAAGAGAAAGCGAAGAATAAGCAGCTATTTTTCAAAAAATTCTGCTACCTCTTCAGTGTAAATACCAAGGGGAAAATGATGAAGGACTTCGGCCCGATGGATTTTATCGGGAAAAAGGCCCTCAAAGCACAACTGAAAATCAAAGACTACCAAGGACAAAAATCAAACATCATCAACCTTCCGCAGATCCCGAAGGGGAAGTAATTTTCTTTCCTCTTCTAAGTAAATAGTTAAAGAAGAAATAGCACCTTTTAGTTTATTTAAAAGGTGCTATTTTTTCATCCCTTTTTCTCTCTAATGAGAAATGACGCAGAACCAAAGGAGAGGGCTTTTAAAATGACCTTCAAAGTTTTCCTTATTTTCTTTATTTTTCTTCTACTTCCATCTATTTCTTTCTCTGCTGGATACCTCCCTACGGATAAAGGAGAGAAGTCCATTCAAGGTTCCGCACCGGATGTTGAAGCTGTAACTACTATCGGTGCGACTGGAAGTGCAACTATTGACGTTTCAAAAGATCTAGCGATTCGTTTTAAATGTAACCAGAATATAACTTATCACCTTGGAGGGGGGGCTGCTTCGGCATGGGAAGTGGATGCCGGGAGTGAGGAGTTTATCCTTATCCCTAGAGGGAAAGAAACTCTAACCCTCCTCTCTTCCGTAAACCCCACTGTTTGCAAATCCCAAGCTGGAAGGAGATAAGAAGAGATGAGTTTTAAAGGTCTTGTTTTTTTCATAATTCTTTCTCTTTCCTTTCCATTTAATGCTCTTGCATTTCTTGGAGGGGCGAAGAATATAAAGAATTACATAACTACAATAGATGGATCGAATTTACTAGTCCGAGGAGTCTGGGCAGTTGGAGAGACTTATCAGACTGGAAATTTAGTAACAAAAGATGGACAGACTTGGATAGCTCTTCAAGAAAATACCGGAGTCACTCCAGTGGAGGGAGTGAATTGGACTCTCTTTGCGGATAAAGGTCCAGTTGGAGATGCAGGAGCAGATGGAGCAGATGGAACTGCGGCTTCTCTTACTATCGGAACTGTAACTACCGGAGCTGCTGGGAGTTCTGCTACTGTAGAGAATGTCGGAACTTCCTCTGAGGCAGTTCTGGATTTCTCCCTCCCCCAAGGAGCAACTGGAGCGCAAGGAGTTAAAGGGGATAAAGGAGATACTGGAGAAACTGGAGCTACTGGAGCAACGGGAAGTACTGGTCCTGCCGGTGCGGATGGAGCAAATGGAGTAGGAGTCCCCACTGGAGGAACTACTGGACAGGTTCTTTCTAAAATAAACGCTACTAACTATAACACCCAATGGATCGCACCACCTACTTCTGTTCCTACTCAGACTGGACATTCAGGGGAGTATTTAACCACGGATGGGACTAACGCTTCATGGGCAGCGGTAGAGGGAAGTGGAACTGTTACGGGAGTTACTAGTGCGAATGCCGCTCATTTAACTGTAGCAAATGGGACTATAGCACCAGTTTTAACCGTAGTAAGTGCCCCGAAACTTACTACTGCTAGGACTATCGCAGGGAAGAGTTTTGATGGAACGGCGAATATAACTCTCAATCCCGGGGATGTAGGAGCAGCAAGTTCTGCTTCTACTGTAAATGGCCATCCCCTTTCTGGAAATGTTGTAGTAACTCCAACAGATTTAGGATTAGTAATAGGAACAAACGTACAAGCATATGATGCGGATTTAACTACATATGCAGGGATAACTCCTAGTGCGAATGTTCAGACTCTTTTAGGTAGTGCTTCTTATGCAGCTTTTAAAACTTCTCTTTCCCTAGGAAATGTTGATAACACAAGTGATGCAAATAAACCAGTTTCAAGTGCAACTACCACCCAGCTTAATTTAAAAGCGCCTTTAGCTAGTCCGACTTTTACCGGAACAGTTAGTGGAATTACAAAAGCTATGGTTGGCTTGGGAAGTGTGGATAATACTACGGACGTAGGGAAGCCAGTAAGCACTGCCACACAGACTGCTTTGAATTTAAAAGCTAACTTAGCTGACCCGACTTTTACCGGCACTCCTACACTTCCTACGGGAACTATTGGAGTTACACAAACCGCTGGAGATAGTAGTACCAAATTAGCTACCACAGCTTTCGTAACCACAGCGGATAACTTAAAAGCTCCTTTGGATAATCCTACTTTTACCACAGGGATTACTACTCCTCTTCTTACAACTAATGCCGCAGATGGGACACACTTTGTTCGGCCTTATAATTCCGTAGGTTTTAGCGGAACTCCCTTAGAGGGAATGCTGCAAACTACAAATACCGGATCTCTTCAATTATACCATGAAACTTCTTGGGTAGATTTAGGCAATGGCAGTATGAATCTGCCGGGTGCCGGGATAGCAGTTAGTACTGGAAGTGCTTGGACTACTTCTTTAGTTGCCCCTAGTGGAATTTTAGTAGGAACTACCGATGCACAGGATTTAACTAACAAAACTCTTAATAAAGTTACAATAACTGCCCCAACTACTAGTGCTACGCTTACTTTAGTAAATGGCTCTACTCTTGCTACCAGTGGAGCTTATTCCACTACACTTACTGCAAGTGGGACAACTAATGTTACTCTTCCTACCACCGGGACACTTGCTACTCTGGCTGGAACAGAAACTCTTACGAATAAAACTCTTACAAATCCTACTATAAATAATCCAACTTTAACTACTCCAGCTTTTACTGGCGGAACTATTACTACAGCTGAGGTAAATGGTTCAGCAGCTGCGAGTTTAACAGCTAACCAAGTTTCTTCTACTTTTATCTATAACACCGGACAAACTACCGCAGACGTGGCACTTACTCTTCCTACTGCTGCTAGTGGGCTTAGTGCTATCTTTACCGTAGGAACAGCCCGAAGCAATAAATGGGGAGTTCTGGCAGGAACAAATGATAAGATTTACTTACTAGCCAGTGATGGAACTATAAGTGCAGGAAGTGATAATGGCTATGCTAGAATGACAGCTGCACAAGTGGGCCAAAGTTTCGCTTGTTGGACTTTTAAAACCGATGCTTATGACTGGATGTGTAAGGCTATAGCTATCGGAACTAGTACTTTCGCGGCGAACTAAGATGAAGAGATTTCTTTTCTTTATTTTATTTTCTTTAGTTATGGAAACGGGGGCATTTGCCTTTGCCCCCGGATTTATTCAAGCCCTTACTAGTTCTGGAAGTAGTGGTGGGGGTGGAACTGCTAGTCCTGAAATTCTGCGGCCTACTGGCAATGGTGCGGGTGGAGGCGGTTGGACCGCAAATACTGGTGCATTATGGGATGCTATCAATGACTCTACCTCTGACAGTGACACTACTTACATCTCTACCACGTGGGATCATGATGCAAGAGGTTTTACACATACTGCGTCTGCTTTAACCACACAAACTATTGATTCTGTAGTGGTGCATGTTGTGGCTAAGTATGTTGGGACTGCTGGCACTATGCAGCCGGGGCTATACATCGGAACCTCTTGGTATACCATTGACGGTTACAACTTAACTTCTACTTATGCAGACTATACCAATACCTTTACTGTTAATCCTGCTACTTCTGCTGCATGGACAGTTGCGGATATTAACTCAGCTCAGATAGTAACTTGGACCCTTGGTACTCCGAATACATCGGTTAGGGTCACACAGTGTTGGCTTGAAATAAACTACCAATAAGGCAAGGAAAAAAGATGAAAAATTGGATTATATTTCTATGTATAACAGTTCTATTCCCTACTTCTGCTTTTTCTGCCCCCAGCATTTCAGGTCCACCTAGCGGGACTGTGGCACACGGCAACTCCATTGTTATCAGCGGTACTGGCTTTGGTACTAAATCCCCAGCGGCACCGCTGAAGTGGGATAACTTTGAAGCTTACACAGTTGGCAACAGTATATTTTCAGGAACGGGATTTACTCGTCAAGCAGGGGATGGGGTTTCTACCCCATATATACGTAATGACCAAGCTTATGGGCAAGGAGCTAAAAGCGCAAGAATGGATTATTACCCAAGCTACGGTGCAGGGAATTATGGTTCACAATTCCCCCAAGCAGGGGTAAGTTTATCTGGAAACCCACTTGAAGTTTACATGTCTTATAAAATGCGCTTTACCAGAACAGGAGGTACTGAACAGAATAGCGGGTTTCCTTTTAAACTTAGCCGAGGAAACGGGGGGGAACCTTACACTGGAACTCCAAGGTTTTACAAAACCATAGGGGGTGGTAATCTCGGGGAAGAAGTAACATGGGGGAATATGGGTTACGTCACCGCTGGGACCACAACTGTTTCTATGTGGGAGTGGCCTAATGGAAATGCTAAAGCGGGTAACAGGTCTGATAGGTGGGATAGGGAGGAATTTTATTACAGACTGTCAAATCCTGCGGGTACTGCAAATGGAGCATATTTACAATCTACAAACGGAAACCTTAATACATCTGCGTGGAATAATGTAGTCACTCGCCCTTCAGGGGTTAGCACTGGATTGACCAATGTTATAACAGTTTTCGATGGAATGGATCAATTTTGGGCGAACTACTCAGTCTGGATGGATGATTTTTATTTGGATATTACAAGGGCTAGAGTCGAGATATGTACTGGTTCGACATGGGCTAACAAAGGACCTGACTGTGAAATCCAGATTCCAACAACTTGGTCTACTACTTCCATAGGAGTCACAGTAAATCAGGGCGCTTTTGCAACAGGAAGCACTACTAGATATTTGTATATAGTGGACTCAACGGGCGCAGCAAACGTGAACGGACAGGCTATTACTTTTGGAAGCAGTGGGGGGGATACAACTGCTCCTAGTATCCCTGCTAACTTAACTGCAAATGTTATCGGAACTTCACAGATAAACCTTTCTTGGTCTGCTTCTACGGATAATAGTGGGGTAGTTAGTGGGTATAAGGTTTATAGAAACGGAGTAAGTACACCTATAGGAACTCCAACAGGGACTACTTTTAATGACACCGGTTTAAGTCCTTCTACTTCTTATACCTATAGGGTATCAGCTTTAGATCCTACGGGAAATGAAAGCGCACAGAGTTCCTCTGTTGTAGCTACTACCACCGCACTAGGAACTGTTTTATTTACAGAGAATTTCGAAGATGCTTCTTTTTCCCTAAGAGATTGGTATGGGGGGACTACTACAGGGACGTTGGAAACTTCCGGTTGTTATAACGGCAATTGTGCTAAGTGGACTTGGGCTACTGGTGGAACTCTTCCTACTAACGGGGATACACTTAGAAAGACTTTTAAAAACACAGCCAAAACAGCAGTAGCTCCTACGGATAAGTTATATGTTTCTTTCTATGCCAAATTCCAGTCTGGTTGGAGAGGTAGTGGGGTTGGTTGGCATCCCCTTCTTTTAATGTTCCCAAGTAACTTAGACGTAGGGACTTCTTTAAACAATGATACTTATCCATCTTTGGAAGATAACTATTTACAAACTTATGTACAATTGTTAAGTGATACTACCTTAACAAGTGGGAATTATTTAATCCGCCCACAAATTGCTTTGCAAGATGCCCTTAGAACTAATACTTCTAATGGAACTGTGCCAAATAACTTAACTACTAATACAGAAAATAGAAGTGCTAACTTTTGTAATACCCCAATTCCAGCTGGCGCTTTCAGTGGCGATTGTTATAACGATGGCGTAGCTTGGAATAGTACAAATACTTGGAAGTCTTCTCTTAGTATCAACGATGCAGCTTGGCATAAGATAGAAGTTTTTATGCGAATGAATACTGTAACAGGTTCGCCGGCTAAGGGAAACCAAGATGGGATTATGCAAGTTTGGGTAGATGGAGTTTTATACTTAGATTATAGTAATATTTTATATCGAACCGCACAGGATGCGACTAAGAAATGGGCTGGCGTAGTTATATCTCCGAAGATAGGAGTAGGTAGTCCCATAGATCAGAGTATGTGGATTGATGATTTGACAGTAGGAACCGATGCTCCTACTGGAGCAGTTAATGGTTCTTGTGGATCTGTGAATAATACAGCCGTGGGGAGTTTAACTTCCTCTAGCCCAGATCTTTGCTCTGTTGGGAATATGGCTCATTTTACGGGAACTGGCCCGTGGAGTTGGGATTGTTTAGGGACTAACAACGGAACAAATGCTTCTTGCTCTGCTACTCTTTTAGACACAGCTACTCCGGTTCGTTCAGCTGGAGCCCCGAGTGGGATTTTACCTCTAAATACCACAAGTACAAATATGACCCTAACTACTGACGAAGCTGCTACTTGTAAATATTCTACCACTCCGAATATTGCATATGGAAGTATGACGAATTTATTTACAACTACTGGTGGAACTTCTCATAGTAGAAGTATGACTGGATTAGTAAATGGTGGGAGTTATAACTACTACGTAAGATGTAACAATGCGACTAACTATCCGAACTTAAACGACTTTCCGATTAGTTTCTCTGTCGCGGCACCTGTCCCGGGAGATTTTACAATGAGAGCGAATTGTTCTTGTACTTTTAAGTAAATAAATAAAAAGAAAAGGGGAGGGGTGCGACTCCCGGAAAACGCACTTTTTTATATGCCCATTGAGGAATGTCGTATCTGTAGAGCTTATATCACTTGGAATACCGCTTATCAAATATTCATGTATGAATATCTCTGTTATCATTGTTATAAATGAGGAAAGAGGATGTTAAAATGAGTGAGAAGATTTGTTTATATTGTCTATCTGTTTTAGTAAGAAAAGAAAAAGAGACAAACTCTAACTGGAAAAGAAGAGAGCATTGTAATTCAGATTGTGCGAATAAACATAACGCGGAACTTGGAAGGAATAAGAAAAGAGGGGAGTTTCCAAAGATCTTTTATAAAACAGATCGAAGTAGAAAGTGGGAAAGAGAAGGATGAATTTATTAGAGCTAAAAACCCCGTTTCATTTACTTTCTAGTGAGGAGAAGACTCTTTTTATCCGTAATCTTAGATATACTAGGACGTTAAACAATGCTCCGCCGAAGAAGGAGAAGAAAGAAAGGAAGAAGAAAGATCCACTTTTAGAAGTAGATAAACTCTTAAACCTAGCTCCGGATCAGATGGAATTATTCTTGGCCTTAATTCAAAAGGAAAAAGAAAAAGGAGAAGAAGATGCAAGATCCATGCTTTGAAGTTGACTGCCCGGCAAGAACTAAAGGAGTTAATGCTTGTCTTGCGATTAAAGAATGTCCTGCAATTCTTGCATGGAGGGCTAGGTTAGGGGAAGAGGTTGAAGAAAAGGAAGGAAAGAAAGAATGAGCTTTATAGAAATAGAAGAAACATCTCTTCCAACTTTGGACCTCGATGTAAGACAAGAAGGGGCGAGAGTTCTTCTTGTCTTAGATTATCCAAGTGGGGATGATGTACGGCAAGGGAAAGCTTGTGCCGGGGCATATGGGACTATTCTAGCCTCGTGTCTTGCCTCAGCGGGAATAGCTCTCTCTACCTGTTCCATTATCTTTATCTTCCCCTTTCCGAATGAGAACTATTGTGTTAATAAATTCTTTACAGAAAAGACAGGGCTTACAAGTGAAGGGTTGGAGTTTTTAAACCCCCTTAGAGAAAGGATTTTAGATTTAGACCCAACAGTAATAGTCCCTATAGGGGAAATGGCCCTTCAGTTAATAACAGGAAAAAGAGGAATAGAGAAATACCGAGGGTCTATTTTAGAAAGCTCTCTAGTCCTAGGACTAAAAGCCATCCCTACTGTGCATCCAAGGGATTCTTTTAAACGTTTCCTCCTTCGTTATCACATCGCTAGTGATTGTAAGAAAATAGCAAGGGAGAGTCTTAGGAGGGAGATAGTTCTTCCAGTTAGAACTCTTTTAATAAATCCCCTTTTTTCAGAAGTAATTTCTTACTTAAAGGATATAAAAGAAAACAAAAAAGAAATCGCGATAGATATTGAATGCCCTGTCCCGAAACCCGTTAAGGATAAAACCACAGGAGTTACTAAAATCTATGGAACCAAAGGCGTCACTTGTATTTCATTTGCAACTGCTCCGGATTACTGCATGTCTATCCCGTTTAACAACTATGTCTGGACGGAAACTCAGGAGATTGAGATTTGGGATATTATTAGCTATATTCTCTTTTCAGAAGAGATTAGAAAGAAGTACCAAAATGGAGCATGTTTTGATATTATTTATCAGTTTATGGTACATTCCCTCATTACTCGTGGGGCTATTAGTGATACGCTTATTAAGACTAATATCTTATATCCTGAATTCCCTAAGTCACTCGCTTTTCTTACCTCTACTAGGACGGATGAACCGTATTACAAGGACGATGGGAAGGAAGTAAATGTAGATGGTACGAGGGATTGGAATCAGTATTATATTTACAATGCCAAAGACTCAGCGGTGGATTTTGAGATAGATATAGATCTGGATAAAGAGTTGGAAAAGAGTGGGAACTTACCTATGTGGGAATATTCACAGAGACTTATAGAACCTCTTTTCTATCTACAAGTTAGAGGGATAAAGATAAATGAGAAGAAGCTTAAGGAACATAAAGAAGAGGCAAAGGTATATCTTAAATCTCTCCAAGAGAAACTCAACACACTTGTGGGGGAGCCCATTAATGTCTCTTCTCCAAAACAAATCATGGAGTTTTTCTATACAAAAAAGAATTATCCTTCCATTACTAAAAGCATTAAGGATAAGGATGGGAATAGAAAGGAAGTAGTAACGGTGGATAATAAAGCCATGACAAAGATAGCGAGGTTGTATGACTCAGAAGAAGCGAGGCTCGTTAAAAAAATCCGAGGATGCTCGAAACTTATTGGAACTTATCTTGAACTACCATTTGATGAAGATTCTAGGATGCGAGGAGCATTTAAACAAAGTACTAAATTCGGAAGACTTGCGTCCTCTAAGACTCCATTTAAAACAGGAATGAATCAGCAGAATCTACCAAAGGTTTTTATGGAGTTCTTAGAAGCCGATGATGGGTTTATGTGCTTTGAGTTAGACAAGGCCCAAGCGGAATGGGTGGATTCGGCGTATTATTTCAACGAACCAAATATGATCCGAGCGGTGGAAGCAGGAGAGGATGTTCATGTCTCTACCGCTATGCTCATGTTTGGAGCGCCAAAGGAGTTAATAGAAAGAGAGAATGAAATCCTTGGCCCACTTACTGAACCGACAGAGATAGAAGCACTTAGGAGGGAGAAATGTCCGGAGGTCTTTCTCTATCCCATTCTCCCAAATATGTCCATGCGACAGGCGGGGAAGAAGTGTAACCACTCTTTTAACTACGGCCTAAGCTCTACCGGATTCTCTATGAACTATGACATGCCAACTGCTCAAGGGAAGATCTGTTATGATCTTTATCACAAAAAAGCCTATCCCGGGATTTTAAAAGCCCATGAGCGAATTCGAAACCAAATTGTTCTAAATCGAACTTTAATAAATGGCTTCGGCTGGAAGAGGAGGTTTTTAGGAAGACTAGATGATAATACCTTTAGACAAGCATATTCCTACCACGGACAATCCACTGTCGGGAGACTTTTAAATGAAGGGATTATTTCTATTTACTATCAACAGTTTGATCCGGATCTTGCTCCTTTCATGCGTCCTGTTGATTTATTTAGCCAAGTACATGATAGTGTTAAGGGGCAATATCCAGATACGGAGCTTAGGAATTTCGCCAAGGCCCTTAAACAAATGCAACTTGATCTTGACATTCCTCTTAAAGCTAATGGAAGGACGTATGTGATTAAGACAGATGCAAAGGTTGGGTATAATTTAAAGAAAATGGAAACCGTTCCTCTATATGGAACGGAAGAAGAGATATACTTAAAACTCCTAGAGATAAAAAAGAAACTAAAACCCCTTAAAGAAACTAAACCGGAAATAGAAAACGCAATCCAAGAAGCTCTCGAACAGGAAGAGGAAGATCTACTACTCGAAAAATTACAAAAAGAGGAGAGTGAGAATTATGCTTCTTAGGAGAGTCGCTTTATGTCTAGGAATTACCCTGATTTTCTTTCCGCTTACTTGCAATACAGTGAGCATACAGAACCGCCGCTTTCATTTCATATCTGGACCGCTCTTTCCATTATGGGAACGGCTCTTCAAAGGAAGGTTTATTTAAAATGGGGATTTAACACCCTCTATCCGAATATGTATGTAGTGTTTATCGGCCCCTCTGCTTGTGGAAAGGGCCTAGCAATGAGGCTCGGAAAGGATCTCCTGAGTGGGATTCAAACTGTAAATCTCGCTAGTGAGAGTATTACTAGAGAGGCTCTTATTCAGGATATAAAAAACTCCGAGAGTCAATTCATAGACCCTAGTGATGATCTAGCGAAGTACCACTCTTCTCTTGGAGTTTTTAGTGAAGAGTTATCTGTATTTCTCGGACAGTGTAATGTTAAGTTTATAGCGGATTTAACAGATTGGTTTGACTGTAAGGATCAATGGACTTATAGGACAAAAGGACAAGGGACGGATTCGATTAACTGTGTCTGTCTCTCTATCCTCGGAGCAAGCGCACCGGATTGGCTTAGGTCTATTCTCCCTCCAGAGGCTTTCGGAGGAGGTTTTACCTCTAGAATAATCTTCGTAGTAGAAGAAGGGAAGAGACAAAGGATAGCAGATCCGACTATAGATCCAAAGATCCTAGCCATGAGGAAATATTTAATCGAAGATTTAGAACAAATAAACCTCCTTGCTGGAAGGATGCAATTTCATGAAAAGACAATGGAGCTTTATACCAAGTGGTATTTAGATGCAGAGAAGAACGTCCCGATTAAAGATCCGACTTTTGCTGGTTATTGTGAGAGGAGAGCAGTTCATCTTCTTAAACTTAGTATGATCTGTAGCGCGAGTAGAAGTGACGAGAAGGTGATTCTACCGGGAGATTTTGAACGGGCAATGGCATTACTAGGGGCCGTTGAGCCTAAGATGCCAAGGGCATTCATGGGCCTAGGAAAGGCTAGATATGGAGAAATGACCGCGATTATTTATGAATACCTAATGAAAGTAAAACACGCCACTACTTCTGAGATCCTAGATAAATTCCACTATGACCTAGATGAATATACCCTCTCGATAGTAATGAAAACCCTAATGGCAAGGAAGAGAGTTAATACTTCTTATAACTCAGAAACCGGAGAGACTTCGTATTTATTTGTAGATAGGAGAGAGAATGGAAGAGAGGAAGAAGACGGAGACGGAGCAGGAGTGGGAATTAGCGGATCAGTATGCTAGTGAGTACAAAGATCACACGGAGGATGAATTGGCTAAATACGCATTTTCCACTCTTTTAGAACCCGCTACAGTCCGGATGGAGAAGTTGGGTAGAGTTGTGGTTTATCCAAAACCGAATGAGATTCAGTTGGATATAGACACGGAAGAGGCTTTTGATAGATTTTTAAAGACTTATAAAATAGCAAAAAGACTTCTTGTTTTTACCAAAGACCCAGAGATAAAAAGTAGCGCGAGTGGGAAAGAAGGGCATAGACACGTGACACTTTTTATGGAAGAAGAAGTTGGGGATCTAGAAAGAATCGCCCTTCAAGCTATCCTCGGGAGTGATGGGAATAGGGAGCTTTTTAACTTCTTCCGCCTATCAGAACTTGGAATTAGTGATAGTTGTTTTTTTGAAAAAAGAGAAGAAGAACTAGGCTTTCCGGATTTTCCTAGTACTAGTATAATATGAGCAATAGACAAGAGAGGAAGAGGATAAAGTATTATAGGAAACTTCGGAAGGAGTTAAGAAAGTTTATAGTAATAGATGATCTAACGGAGGTAGAAAATGAAAATCCCAGAATGTGAAGAGTGTAGGAAGAAGAAAGAGGCGTTGGAAAAGAATCCCAAAGGGGGATGTGCTTCTTGTATCAACTCCGCAGAGTCGAAGGAGAATAAGACTTGTAAGGAATGTTTTAATTCCTATACCCCCTATAACCATTGGCCTAAACATATGCCGAAACCGGCATACTTCCAGAACTACAAAGACCCCGAAAGAGGAGGGGAATAAAAGTGAGAGAAAGAGAAGACGAGTTGGTTTATTTAACAAGGCCGAAAAAAGTTTGTAATAGCACTAGTTCAGACTGTAACTGTAGAGTTTGTAAGGAAGATAAGAATTTGGGAGAGCTTCCTTTTGGACAGGGGCCGGGACATACGGTTCCAGTTGTTGGAAAACTCCCGGGAATGTTTATAACAGATTCAGACTTTTTAGAAAGTTATCAAGATATAAATATCCCAAATAGAAAAATAACTCAAGAAAATATAACTAAAAAAGACGAAGTAGAGAAATATAAAAAAATAACCCATAAGGAGAAGATGGATGCAATGCAGGAGATTTTCAATAAATGTCTCGCAATTGCAGATGCTAAGGGAAGAGATTATAGTGGTACCCAAGATGCAATGTCTAACTTCCATGACTTTGGATGGAAAGGAATCATCGTTCGATTGGGGGATAAATGGAATAGGATTAAAAACCTCACAAATGCTGGTAATAACTTTGTTAAAGATGAATCCCTTGAAGATACTCTTTTGGATAATATTAACTACAGTGTACTCGCACTTATTGAAAAAAGGAATCTTATAAAATGAACAATCCCTGTCCTGAAGGACTTATCTGGCCAGTTGATTGTGGAACAGAGCGTTGCTGTCTTACTTGTGGAAGGAGAAAGAATTAATATGGCAACTAGACCAAGTTATAAAGAGATGTATTTAAAGGAAAAAAACCTTAGAGAGAAACAGGAGAAACTAATCCCTGAGTTTCTCCTAGCGTATAACAAATACATAGATCTTCTCTTAGAAGAACTAGAACTAGCAATAGGAATGGTTAAAAAATAATGCAAGATATTAAATATAAACTCCCCACAGGGGAAATTGAAAGAGTAAGGGAATTTTTCGAAGGAACTTCCACGGAAGATGTTTGGGATAAAATGAGAAAGAGATTTAATGAAATAGAAAAAGAACACAAAGTAGTAAGTATGAATAGAACCGAACTAAGTAAAAATCAACTTAAACGACTGAGGAAGAAAGAAAAGAAATAGAAAAGAAAAAAATAAAAACAAAAAGGGGGTGATGCTTTTTGGTATCGAGCTTAATGACGGTGTTTATCGTACTAATCCCGACATTTCTAATGGCCTAAAAGAGGGGGTCTAGTGCATCCTCTATAAATAAAACATAAAAAAGGGGGACTCTTTTCTAAGAGATCCCCCTTTTCTTTTACTCCTCGCCTTCGTTGTAGTTATAAATCGTAGGTCCGATTATTGGTATATCTTTTATCATTGTCCTTTCAAAAGCACTCCAGTCATCATCTATTAATCCCTGTCTAAGGGCAAAGGCTTTAGTCCCTACATCTCCTATTACCGGACCCCCAAGGGCCTCTGCAAGACCAGAGGAACTTCTCATTGCGTTATGAACTGTATCTGCCCATAGGCCAAATCCCCCACCGCTGGTTAAATACCTACTTACCTGTTCCAAGGTAGTCTCATCCCCTCGGACTTTTGCAGTTAGAAGATCTATCCCTTCAGCAGTTAATCCACCTAAAACAGTCATACTAGCTAGAAGTTTCCCGGCCATTATTGGATCAGTTTTTAAAGTCCTACTTATAAGCTTCGCCTGTTGCATTCCGAAAGTTTTAAAAAGAGTTAGGATTCTAATCCATGGGTTTTCACTACTAACCCAACGAGGAAGTTGCATGGAGTCATTTATAAACTGTGTTTCTTTTACAAAGTTATAACTTGCAGTTCTTCGATCTAGTTCTGTTAGTTCTGTTTTACTTAGAAGTTCCACCGGATCTAGGCCTAGTCGTTTAAGTCTCATCGAAGAAGATCTAAAAGCCCTGCTATCCGGTTTGGCATTTTTTAACTCTCTAAAAAGATCCACCGCATACTCTCTCCCTGTCGTAGCGGCAAAGAGCCTGTTAAAAATCTCACTCTGTTTAAATCCACTAACGGTTAAAAATCCATCTGCGGTATCTCTAGCGATCTTTGCCACTTTCATAAACCCGATACTGACTTCTTGGCCTCTTTCGAAACGAGCAAAGTCATTTGCATATGAATGAAGCATTGCTCCGGATCTCTCTGCCAGATCCATAGCGGTTTTCGGGTCAGAGAAGATTTTTCCTAAAGCCTTTAAAGAACTCTTGGTATAAGAAGTCCCGATGGTATTTGCGCTTTGCCCTAGGTTCCTAACTCCTGCTCGGCCCATTTTAGTCAGAACTGCTAGAGAAGTAGCGGTATCTACAAAGGCCCTTCCAATTACATCATTCCCATAATTCCCACCCATCATTCTTTTATTTATATCTATCGCATATTTATAAACATAATCCCCACTTTCTTTTTTAATATTCCCTAAGAGTTCAAGGACTCCCTTCCCCTGTTGTCCATAAGCTTTTATAACTTCTATCCTTTTTGTCGCCCCTTTGAAGTAATTGTCAAAGACTATGTTTATATCCTTTTCATATCCATCTATATTAAACTCTCTTGCGTATTCCATATTCCCATACTTCGGAGAGTTCATCCTACGGCTAAGGATCTTATCTAAGAGAACCTCTGCTTGAGCGGGAGTTTCTGCATACCCTTTCTTCACCATCTGCTTAATCGCAGCGTCATGCTTCCTTCCCGGGTTTACTAACTCCTCTGGGTTATAAAACCTAGGCCAGTGCGGAGCTTCGGGATCATGGGTATATGGAAGTCTCTCTCCTTTTAAATTTACTATCTTAACCCCATTAACCTCCATATCTTCTGAGAGTTCGTTGAACTTTTCCCGGATGAATTTAGCTGCATCCTTTACCCTCGGAGCATCCGGGAGATTTACTATCTCACTAGTAGGGATAGTTTCTACTATCTCTTGAACTCTTACCTTCTCTCCTTCTGTTAGCTTAGATAAAAAGTTTTTCTTCTCCGCTGCCATCTCTGCAAATCTTAGATCCGAGTTAATCCGAATAGAAGAAATAGTCTCTGCAAGTTTCTTCGCACTAGGACCATGAGATCTTAAATAAGCCTCCCCATCTGCAAAGGCTCTGTTACTTAGTTCCTTTATCCCAAAAAGGCCATTAGCCGAAAGGGAGTTTTCTATAAACGCTCTGTCTACGTCTTTCTTTATTTTCCTATTTCTCGGCCCGGCTTTTTGAAACCCCTTAAACTCCTCTCCATTTTTTAGTTTATAAAGAAACTGAAGTCCATCTATTATAGTCGCCCTTTCTTCAAAGGACATGAATTTTATTTCTTCTATTCCAGTTAGGTATTTGTTTATAGTTTTTAATTCCTCTGGAGTTACTTTAAGGGCATTCTTAATCATCCCGATTGTTCTGGTCTGACTCCTAGCAACTAGGGAGTCTTTACTAGTCAAGTCCTTCCCGATAAAGATAAACTCTTTTATCTGCTCTTCTGTTAAATCCGTCTTAGTCCTAAGCCAATCATCAAGAGAGAGTTTCTCCTCTTTAGCAAAGGTCTCTGCTTTTTTATATTCCTCCGCAAGTCTATCGTTTGCTTTCTTTCTTTCTTCTAAGATCTTCGCTTGAGTTTCAAAGAGAGAAAAACTCCCCCTCTCTTCTTTTAACTTCTTAGTAAAAGTAGCTAAGAAGCTATTCTCTTTCGGGGATAAATTCTCAATTGCTACCTTTGCCTCTCCAATAATAGTCCCGAGTTTTGTATCAATTGCATTTTTAATAACTCTTTCTTTAACTCCCTCTGGGACTATCTCCTTTTTTGCTAAGGTACTATCCTTTAATCCCACACTTTGGAAGAGGGCATCTAAAACCTCTGGGCTAAAATTCATCCCTCGCATTTTTTCAAAAGTATTTACCAACTCCTCTTGACTCATAGGTTTTCTATAACTTCTCTTATCCGTAGTAAGTGCATCATAAACATCCGCTGCACTTACTATCTGAGCTTCGATAGGAATCTCTTTATCCTTAAGCCCATTCGGATACCCTTTCCCATCAAATCTCTCATGGTGATTTTCGATTATATTCATAACCGTAGGGCTTAGTTTATCCTTATACCCCTCTGCAAAACCTCCAAGAGGATGAGTTTTTACTATTTCAAACTCTTCCGGAGTTAGCTTCTCGGGTTTATTTAAAATCTTCTTATCTATATTTATCTTCCCGAGATCATGGAGCCAGCTTCCGTACATAATATCATGCTGGATATTTTCCGGAGTTCCTAAGACTTTCGCCATCTTAACTGCAATAGTCGCTACATGCTCTCCATGTGCTTTTAAATCCGGATCATATTCTTTTATCTTCTGTGCTAGTTCTTGGATAGTAAGAGGTCTTTCTTCTCCTTTTATTAATGCTTCTAGGGAAGAGAAGTGTTCATCTAAAAAGCCATTCTCTACTTTAATATGTCTATTTCCTAACTCTGCAAGATCCGCTCTATCATCAAAGACAGCTAGGAGTTTAGATCCTCTAGGAGTTAGGTGTTCTTTTTCTAAGGCAAGATATTCCGGTCCTCTAGTCCCACCATAATCCCCACCGAGATCCGGAGTAACCGCAGCTACTCTTTGCTTAACTCCCGCAGTTCTAAGCTCCTCTTGTATATCCCCTATGTCTTTTAAAAGAAGAGAAGTCTGTCTATGAGTAGATCCAACAGCCAGATCCACATCATCCGGAGTTCTTGCATTCCACTTCTTCACATACTCTGCATCAAATCCCGTAGTGGGACTGAAGACTTTATCTATATCTATCCCTATTACTTTAGGTTTTATATCTTCTAGAATAATCCCACCCGTTTCAGTTACGATTTGCCTCGGCCCTGTGGTTATTTCTTCCTTTATCCCTTTCTTACTCTCTATCAAATCATTAATAACCCCATCAGGGTTAAAGGGTTTTGTTTTTATCTCCTCTGCTTTTAACCCTTTAGATGGAACGGGAAGTTCATCCGTAGCAGGGATTACTTTATCCACCACCCCTTTTGCTACTTTTTCTTCTATTCCATTTTTTGTTAAATTATGAAATAACTTTGCTGCAATTACAAATGGAGCCATCTCCCCAACTGTCTGAGTCGCGGCATAGGCATTTGGAAATTCCTTCTTAACTCTCTCTCCAGTTTTATCATCTATATAATCAATCGCTATCGGGACACTTTTAAGAACAGTTTCTATCTTCCCCATTGTTTCTTCCCCGGCTTTTGTCCGAGGCATATAAGTAATCGCATCCATGTTATTTCTTATCCTCTCCCCAAGAGAGGACCAAGTAGGGGCTACTCCGTTGAACATCCAGTTGGAGAGTTCATTACTCCCACTTACGGCAACATTTGCTAGAGCCATTGCGGGATGGAAGTTAGCAAAACCTGTTGCCTGTTGGAGGATATTCTCCCCCATTCCTATATCCTTCTTTCCTTGTTCTACTATCTTCTCTCCTATTTTCTTCCCTATATTCTTAATTGGAGCAATGAAATCTGAAAGAGTAGCTTCGTCTACATCTACTTCTTTCTTCTTAACTGGAGCTTTTCCCCCTTCCATCTGTTGAAACATTTCTAAGGAAGAGAGAGAAGAAGAGGAAGTGGAAATAGGAGGAGCCGAAGCCCCTCCCTTTTTTCCTTTCTCCTCCTCCATTTGCTGAAACATTTCTAAACTATTCATCTTTTATTGTCCTTTTATAAGATGTGGTGCGGGATGTTTTATCAAAGGAGAAGGACTTACCTCCACCAACTTCCCTTCCTTATCCCTCTTAACTCCATACCAGTTATGATCCGGACCAAGTTCTAACTTCTCATATCCACCAGCGAGTTTTTTATAATCATTAGTGTTATACGCATCTCCCGGTTTAGCCAGAAGTGCAGCCTGTTGCATTGTGTAAGTAAAATAATCCCTCTTTGCTCCATCTTTCTTTCCAAACTTCTTCATCATATTACTCTGAGCAGCTTCTTTTAATTTCCCAAACTTCTCATAAGTAGTAGTTACTTCTACGTTTCGATTATTCTCTCTGGTTATATCTTTTAACTCCTTCGCTTCTCTAGCTCTGAGGCGAAGTTCTTCCAGCCGCATGGAGTTATCTTCTTGGTTTCTACTATTCCTTCCCCTCTCTGCTTCTTGTTCTAGTGCAAGCTGTGCCGCTCTATAACTCTGATCCGCTGCAAGGTTTGCCCTTCTAATCCCCATCTCTTGAGCTTTCCACTTATTCTCACTAGCAAGGGATTCCGAATGCCACTTATCCTGCATTCCTAAACTTTGTCTTTGTCTTTCAAACTCTGCACTGATTGTTTCTCTATGTCTTCTTTCTTGCGATTCGAGGGTTTCTTTTTGGAGCTTACTCTCATGTTCAAAGCCTCTTTCCTGCAATCTTTCCGAATGTTCGAAACCTTTCTCTTGTCTCTCCGCATTCTTCCCCTCTATAAACATATCCCTAGCTGCTTGCTGTTGGGCTCTCCTATTCTCCGTAATCCCGTAAAGCTGATCTCTTACATTTACAGCCCCACTTACTTGTTTTAAATTCTCACTCATTATTTTAGTTCTATTATCTATCATCTCATCGAACTGAGCCGGGGTAAGTCCAGCAAGCTCCACTGGACTATTAAACCCCAAAGATCCACTTAAACTCCCTCCAGATCCAAGGGCATTCTGGATCTGGATAGAGTCTATTCCTTTTATATTCTCACTTATTTTATTCAAGTTCTTTAAATAATCCTGCCCTATGGCATCTGAAACTGGCATTGTTTATCTCCCTAGAAGAGCATCATCCGCGCCGGCAATAAGAAGTTTTGGACTAATCCCAAGAGCTTTTGCCTGTTCGGGAGTTAGATCCCCTAAATTCCCTCCCTTCCCAAGGAGATCTTTTAAAAAAGCCATCTGTTGTTTTTGCTGTTCTTGAGAAGCGAGGGCTTTTAAATGTGTCTGCCCAACTGCACTAGCTACAGCACTTAATCTCCCACCTACGGTATTTCCCCCAATCGCTTGCCCGATCATTCCACCGATAGCAGCTATATTTGCCGGACTCAGCTGACTAAAAAAACTCTTATCTGCTCCACCACTTCCAACTATTGCCTGTTCGGGGCTCATCTGCGGAGTTCCAAGTCCATAGTTATTCCCCCCTCCTGCGGTAGCTCCTGCACCAAAGAGAGAGTTATTCAACATATTAGAAGATAAACTTAGATCGAAAGCCATTTTATTTCTCCTTTCTTTTTATCCTAAAAGCCCAAGAAGTCCACCAGCTGCTCCACCTACTGCGGCACCTATTGGATTACCCCCACTAAGCATATACCCCATACTCGCACCACCTATCGCCCCACCTAAAATCCCACCAGCAGTTCTTCTCCCTCCACCATCATCTGTAGAAACTGCACTACCACTTATAGATCCAAGAAAGTTCCCACCATATTGGAAACATTTCAAATCCCAAAGAGCATCTTTTGCTCTCATTTCTATGTTTATGTTATCTAGTTCTGTTCTTAGCCCCGCATACATTTTTGCAAAATCCAACGCAGTAGTGGCTATATCTCTTTTCGCTAGAATAATCTTAGTCGTATAATCCATCCCGAGAGAGCTAAGTTCTCTTCTATAAAGAAGATCCTTCGTAGCCAAATCCGCACTGAGGGTTATTAGTTCTTTATGCGTTGCGACTTTAGCGGTTACTAAATCCGCTGCTACTTTTACAAGTCCCTCTCTAGTGGCTATTTTTAATTTCGCCAGTTCCATAACTATATCTTGATTCTTCATTACTAGTTGGATGTTTTCTTTAAACCCTTGAAGCTGATAAGTCGCGGTGTCTTTATTAACCTCTCGGAGTTTATGCCCTCGGATTATTGCCTCTCCGATAGCAAAGGCAGAACTCATCACCGCATTGGCATCTCGCATTCCACTTCTATATCTCGGGAGAGTTACTTGATCTAAGTCACTTTCTAAAACCGCACTCTCTGCAACTATTAAAGAGTCTAACAGATTAGTAATCGCAGCAAGGAAAGTACTAACACCATTATTCTGACTCGTCCTATATGCGGTTAAAATAGTATCAAAGTCTAAATTCGCAAGAAGACCATTTAAATACGTATTTATATTTGTATCAAAAACCATTCCGGAGTTATAAGTAGTATTAAAAGAACCCAGAGAAGTAGAAAAACTCGGAATTCCTGCTACGTAAGCGTTATAGAGAGTAACAAAATCCATCCCGGCATAAGTGTTTAAATACGAAAAAGGCGCCGTGAAGTTCGTTATCACCTGTCCACTACCAAGAAGAGTCTCATTTGCCGTTACGCCTACAAATGCCGCATAAGGGCTAACTCCTGTCATAGCAGCACTTAATGCCTGAGAGAGAGTTATGCTCGCTCCTTGTGTTCCAAGAAATGCCCCATGAAAAGTCTTCATATAATCCGGAAAATCTACTGCACCAGAACTTCCACCACCACCTGAACTACCGCCTCCTCCAAATCCCATCTCTCTTTACTCCTTGCATAAAAAGCTGGTTACTCTAAACCCAAGTTTATTCGCTAGTCTTACCACCCCGGGATTATCCGTATATGCGATTAAGGTCTTACAGTTATTTAACTCTTTATATCCAATTAAGACTTTAAGCCCCTCTTCCCAAGCTGTTATAGGTATTTCTTTAACAGCAAAAAGGGAATAGATCATCAAATTCCTCTGTCTTGTATTTGCGTCAGTATCTATAGTAGTTGCGATAAATCCATAGATATTCTCAAGTATATCCCCTTCTTCTTTCTCTATCCCTACCCAAAGTTGAATACTCTCAGTAAGGAGATTTTTTAAAATCCCAAAAACATTCTCTGGAGAGAGTTCTACTTTAGGAATTAAATTTTCTAATAGAAGAGGCCTAATTCTTTCCCAATAAAAAACAATCTGCTCGGGAGTTAGTCTAATTAACATCTTCTACGTTCTCTTTAAAAGTAAACCCAATAATCGGAGGAGTTATGGGCTCTTCATCTCCTACTAAATAACTAGCAGTTATAATCGTATTTCCTTTTATTGAATAACTATCACTATTTTTAGTAAACCCTGCTTTTACTTTTGTCCGGACGGTTTGAATTAATCCCTCTGTTTGGATATTAAGTAAAACATAAGCCTCTTTACTTTTTGTCTTACTTACATAAATCATTATATCCCCCAAAGTCCCACTAAGTCCCGTTACCATTATAGGATAAACAACCTCTGCCACGGGAAGTTCTATTGTCTTCGGGCACTTAGAAATAACATTTATCACATTCTTCATCGGTTTTTTATTCAACCCACAAAGGATTTGATCTATAGATTGAATCTTTTCTTCTATACTCTCTCCTTGGATTAACCTGAGCATTAGAACTTCTCCTTTATTTTAGTTATTAAATCTATCTGCCTATCTATCTCCGGAGCGGCAATTTCCAAAACCTCTTCCATAGTCTTAAGAGGATTATTCAACTCCGTACTTTGGACTATTTTAAGAACTATATCTTTATTTTCTTTATACTCCGGATGTTTTTCGAGGAAAGCGGTAAAGATCTTAGTCGTATGCGCGAGTCTTTTACTTAGTTTATCCACCGCTTCTGGGAGATAAAGAAGCGCCGTTTCTACTCCTTTGATAAAAACTCTACTAAGAACCTCGTCAAAAACTCTCTTCTCTCCATCTACTACGATTTCTAAAAACTCTTCTTCCGTACAGAAAGGTTCCATTTCTACTCCTTGGGGTTAAAGCCCCGGTTAAATCTCTTGTCTATTTTTGTATAACTAATAGAAATCCAATTAATAGAAACGAAGGAGAAGTTTGTATCCTTAACTCCAATTTTAAACTCCACCCCGGCTATGTGAGGTTTTACTAGGTTAAGTTCATTTAGAGAAAAGAAAGGGGTCTGAAACCAATCTCCTCTTAAGTTTTCCCGGGTGTAGATACAAACCTTAACATCCTCTTCCTCTCCATTAGTATCCATCCCGAGAGATACTTCTTCAATTATCTTCATCCCGGGATCTTCAAAATCTATAACTCCAGTGGTAAAAATAGAATCTTTAAGAAGTGGGAGAGAGGAAACTACAAATTTATTCCTATCTAAACCGGTTTTAAAAACTCCCCCTATGGAGAATAAACCAAAGGGATTTAGAACATAGGTCTTCTCAGAGGAAGAGAGAAACAGCTCCTTAGTAGAAAGTTGGTAAAAAAACCGAACAGAGAGGGATTTAAAAATCTCCCTGTATCCAAGAGAGTTTAACTTCTCCAGCCCTAATTGATTCAACCCTCCATTCTTATCTATAAAAAACACTTCCTCTTCTCCAGCAACCCAACTATCTACATCTCTCGGAGCTTGCTTTATAAAATCCCTCCTTCCAAAAGTATGCTCAAAAGTAGGAAGGATAGTAAATCCTTTAGAGCAGATAACCACTAACTTATTAGAAATAGAAGTTATTCCAAAAATCTCCCCTAGTTCATTTAAACTCCTAAACCCCGCTTCTACATTTATCTCACTCGGAGTACAGTCTATATTCCCTATCCCACTCCAAGCAATAAATCCCTTTCCTTCTGCATTACTCGGAACACAATTAGGGACTAAGGAGTTAAACCCCGTTGTCAATCCTCCAAGAATCAGCTGCCCGTTATAGTTAAAAATAACCCTCGCTTGAGGAATTTCTGTACTAGTAGTCAAAACTCCCGCTTCGTCTACTTTAATCGTCACAACTCCGTTGGAGAAAAATCCCCAAGTCTGATAATCCGCAACGCTCCATCTACCCCCAACTGTTATATTACTCCTCTTAATCGTAAGACTATTATCACTATTTATTAAGAAAATCCTAGTAGGAGTTAGGAGATAATCCTTAAAACCTATAGAAAGAACTTGAAGAGTATCCTCTGTTAAATAGATATAAGAAAACTCCTCCGGATCTACACTTCTAAATCCCTCCTCACTAGGGCCACAATTCACTAAGTCCGAAAAATACTCTTGATTCTTACTCCTAAGAGAAATAGGATTAATCCCCTTCTCGAAAAGACCTCTTAAGCTTATCCTTTTCTGTCTCATCCCTATCCCTCCATTACACTACTACCATTCCCCTCTTCATCCTCTACTGCATCATTGTTTATCTGAGTAGTGATAAGTTTTATATTTTCAAAAATCTCCATCCCGCCAGAGGAATTTCGGAAGTTAACATCACTGGTATAAATAGCTGCTTGGACTACAACCTCTGGATAATTAACTCCCCACCAGTTTTCCTTATTACTATCACTAAGAGGGATGGAGTCGAACTTTCCATTTATTTCTACTTTATATTCCTTATCCGCTTTTGGGAAAAAAGCCATCCCTCGGCACGTACCAGTAGTAAAAGTTATATCCGCAAAGTTCCCATAAACCTCCATCTCTGAGAGATTCTTTCCATAAACCTCTACAGAAATCGGCTTATAAACTCTCGCCCTTCCAGTTTCTAAAGACTCACTTCTTATCTCATTTAAATTATACGCTATCCCAACTCTCTCCCTACTCTCTGTATCCATTATCCAAACATCCTTTACCGCTCTACAATTCATAGGGAAGATAACCATCCCACTTCCCGCTTCCAAAGTAGCAAAGAATCTTAAATCCTTAACAGGAGTAAAGGTTATAGAATCCAGAAACTTAATCCCACTATTTATCTGCTTATCCACCCGGGCATTATCCCAATGAGAAAAACCGGAGGCGCTTTTAAACGCCTCCCTTAATTCAATTATATCCACTTTCCTCTCCCTCTTAACAGGTCTGGATTCCAATTCCAGTATTTACAAAACTAATAACCTCTTGTTTTAAAACTGCCTGAACAGAAGTCTCCGTGTCGTTTATATAACTCCCTGCGATAGGAATTAGAGTTATAGTATTATTCGAATCATCTACTTTCTTTATCATATAAATAATCCCGGGAATTAGAACTTCCGGATCTGCGATAAAGATCTGTGGAGTAACACCCGCATTGGCTTTTATAAAAGTCTCCAGTTGCCCGATAGAATGAGTAGGAGCAGTGACCTCTACTGGAGAGTAAAGGGGGATTCCAAGAACTGTCCCTAGATTCAAAACAGCCGCCCTTACCTCCCTAATATACCCGGCAAACTTACTAACCTCTTCTTTATCCAACGGCTTTGTTGCGTCCATTTTTATCTCCTTTTATTACTGTCCTACAGCGATGAAGGAAAACTCCGTAGTTGCTAATGTCCCATTTAAATCAAAAACCACCTGTGCTTGAGAAGCACTTATGGAAAAAAGATGAACTCCATTCGCTCTATCTTGATTCGACATTGCAACTATCGTAGGCTGTGAAGAGAAAGCCGGGGAGAAGGTAATTGTATAAAGCCCATCACTTACAGAAGAACTAAACCCTGAGCCATTAACTACCGCCCCTGCTAGACTTACAATTCCTCTTACTATCCTATCTCCTTTAATAGTCCCGGTATAATCCAACCCACTTCCGGTCCATTTTAAATAATCCGTAGAATTTCCGATATGAAATTTAGGCGTCCCGCTATCATGCCCGAGCCAATACCCACTAGTAGTATCTGCATAAGAGGTTTTCCCACTGGCAATAGTAATAGCCCCTGCCGCCATGTTAATTGTACTTCCAAGAGTCGAATCACTAAAAAGCCCAATCCCGGCAACTTTTCCATTTACATCTACTTTTAATGTATACTGCGCGGCATATAGATTTGCATTGTTATATGCGTTAGTCGCATAAGTACTAGCTGAAGAAGAAGCACTCTGCGCGGTAGACGCATACCCACTTGCATTACTTGCATAGGTAGAAGCATTAGAAGAAGCCGTAGCTGCATTATTTGCATAAGTCGAAGCATTACTCTCAGAAGTAGAAGCCCCAGAAGCACTTGCACTAGCTAATCCCGCTTGAGTAGTCGCAGTTGTTGCAGCTGTCGAAGCGGTACTTGCACTTGAACTAGCCTGACTAGCACTCGTACTTGCATTCCCTGCACTTGTCCCTGCACTTGTTTCACTACTCAAAGCCGCACTTGCACTACTCGCTGCATTACTCGCCGCAGTTTGTGCCGTAGTTGCAAATCCACTAGCATTAGTCGCATAAGTATTTGCATTAGTAACTGCACTAGCAGCAGATGAAGAAGCAGTAGAAGCCGCTTGGGAGTAAGTAGAAGCTGCACTTTCACTAGCCGCTGCATCTCCAGCATAATCCTGAGCAGCCGCCGCCCAAGCTTCAGCAGTAGTTGCATAACTCCCCGCTGTAGTTGAATACCCTTGTGCATCATCCCTATACCCTGCCGCAGTAGAAGCACTAATACTCGCAGCATTTGCAGAACTATTAACACTACTAACCGCTTGTTCCGCAGTAGTAGCAAATCCGCTTGCATTATTCGCACTAGTCCCTGCATCACTAGCTGCACTAGATGCACTATTCGCAGCAGTTACTGCATTTTGCCAATAGGTATAAGCGTTACTTTCATTAGTAACTGCCCCTGCCGCAGCGGTTATAGCAGCATTAGCAAAGTTCTGAGCAGAAGAAGCGTTAGTAAATGCAATAGCTTTTGCTTCATTCGCCCCTGTCTCTGCCGCTTGTGCTTCTATTACATGGGCGTTTGTGCTTATTTCATTTAAAGCCGCCTGAGCAGCGGAGGAAAGAGCCTGTCCAGCCGCAATAGCTGCATCATTTGCCTTTAGCGCCGCTTCATTTGCCTGAGCTTCTGCAAGTTGTTTACTTATCGCGGCCTCATCTCTAAGAGCTTCCATAGAGAGAGTAAATTCCGTTGAATACTCATCATACTCGTAGTTATTAATTACAACCCCACCTTCACCACCAGTACATTGAGAACAGGTTCCAGTCAAATTCCCAATAATCTCCCCACTGACAGTTATATTCTCAAAAGTCGCATCATTACCTACGAACTTATCTGCCGTTACCGTAGTAGCATAGAGAGGGTTATTGACAAGAAAGATAAAAAGAAAAAGAAAAGAAAAAGACCTTAAATACTTCCGCATGTTTATCTCCTTTATGTTGGATCTATAGTTGTTACTATCCTTCCAGCTACTATTGTAAGAAGTCCTTGTGTCCCACCGGGGGATAGTTTTGCCAAAGGAACCGTCCCTGTAAATCCCCCAGAAATCCCCAAGTCACTAGGGGTTAAAACAATATCACTACTAAGAGCCTTTCCATTTATCTTCCTAGTCTTAGGGACTAGGTGATCTGTAGCAGGAAGATCATCCGAAGTAACCACCTGCCCGGCTACATCAAAACTCTCATCTACTAGAAAAGGCCCCATACTTCCAATCCATATCTTCTTATAAGCCATTTCCTTCCCCTTTAAAAAGAGAATAAAGAAAAAGGGATAGCAGTAAAACCACTATCCCTTCTTTTTCCTCTTCTTTAGCTAATTAGGGAGAGAGAGTACCATTAAGCCCAATCCCATCCAGCCAACCATGTGCTTTTTCGAAATGAACTTCCAGACCAGCCTCAGTCAGGAACTCCGATTTTTCCCCATCAAGATCATTCGCTTGCCGATTCGGGAGATATTTCGTATCATCCACAAAACGATAAACCAAATGCGGGGGATCAAGAATTCCCATCGAATACCGCAACGGAGCAAGGAGAGTAAAGAGCGGATGAAGTTTCAGATGAAGAGTCCCGAATACGGTATTAAGAGTTACTACCTTAATCCCATATGCCTGAATTCCCGGGGTAATGGTCATATCCCCATCTGCTTCTACCATCTGCTGAATGCCCATAAGAGCGCCAGAACCACAGAAAGCGATCTTCTCAGTATTCCCATATCTGAAAAGCTGCTCCAGATAAGCATCCAAGAACGCCTTCCCACCAGCGGCCCAAGTTGCGCTAGTAGAAGTGGAAAAATCACTTACGTTAGTAGTAAGATAATTCCTAATCCCTCTAGTAGTCCTCTCCGGTTTGTTATTTGCACCAGTCCGGACAGAAAGAGCAGAGAACCAATATGCTTTTTCTTGTTCGATGGAGTGCATTTCCAGAGCTTGTCTTTTCGCTTCCTTAACCTGATCTCCAGTTCTCAATCTCGTCTTCATGGCCGTTCTGGTTTGATCCAGAGAGTTTCTGAAGATCTGAGTATAGGACGAAAGCTCATTCGGATCATAGATCAAACTAGCAGGAGAAGTCCCACCTTCCGGATTTACAGAACCAATTACCAAAAGAGAAGCATTAGTGGAACCAGCAGCAGTATGAATCGCCCCGCCTTTGGTAGAACTTCCATCTGCTTCAAGGAGGATACAAGTAATATAAGAAGAAGCCCCATTAATAACCGGGGCAACAGTTACTTTCGCAGTAAGTCTCGTAGAAGGGAGGTTGTTAATTACCAACATCACTTGATGGCTTACGTTGAACTTAGCTGCATTAGCGGCAGACATTTTTACATAAAAAGTATCCCCAACTACAGCAGCGGCATATGCGTCAGAAAGGTTCGTTCCACCAAATACACCAGTAACCGCACCAATCTGATCCGGAAGTTCCTGTTGGAACCAGTGAAAAATCGGATCATCCGTTTTCTCGCTTTTCAGCTTTGCCAGAAGAGCCGTAAGCGGTGCGTGACCATTGGGATAAAGCCAAAGAACCATCTCCCTCCAGTTCTCAGGTCTTTGACCAGTAACAGTAAAATCTCCACTTCCTCTCATACCAAGAAAAGGCATTTCTTTAACTCCTTCTTATTTAAAAATCACGGTCCATTAAATCCGCTGCATTCATGTCGAATATCTCTTTCTTCCCACCTTTACTAATCGGGGTGCTCGTTCCAGATTTAACTCCAGCAAAAGCGGGTTTTGTTTCCTTAGATTGGGCCGGGAGTTCCTGTTGTTTAGACATAGAAACTGGCTCTTTCAATCCTAGCCTTTTTCGGCAAACGCTTGCTGTTTCCATAAAGATCTCTGAATACGGTTTATTCCGATCCTTTTCTTCTTCCTCTCTCAAAACCATCTGGACATATTTACTATGCTCAATAAGATCCGGATTAGCCTCGTAGAAAGAGCTTACTGCTTTATGAACTATTACCTCTCTATTAACTGCGATATTTACTATCTGAGGAATTACCTCTGCAAGTAGATCTGCCATTTCCGTTCGGCTGTTATAAATAGCTTCATTGATAAGTTCCGGTTTATCTATTACTTGATCTAGTTGTTCTTTAGACAGAAACTCTTTCTTATCATAAAGGGAGTTAAAAATCTCATTCACTTCTCTTTTCGGTTTCTTTTCCTTCTCTACCTCTTTCTCTTCCGCCTTCTTCTCTACCGGAGGAAAAACCTGCTCTTTCCCATCCCTAGCAAGAAGGCCACTTAGTCTATTTAATTCCTCTCGAAGAGTAGCAAGTTGAAGATCTTTTTCGTCTACTTCTACTTTTTTCTCCTCTACTTTCTCTTCTTCTTTTTTCTCCGGAGGAGTTTCTATTTCTTTCTTTTCTTCTTTTTTATCTTCTTCTTCCACTTTCTCCAGAGGAATTTCTTCCTTCTTCTCTACCACTTCCGAATCTTCAAAAAAGGAGATCATATCAGTAATCTCTTTCTTATCAATCGGACCCATTTCAATCATCTCATTTAATTCTTTTTCCATCTCAGGATCATCAATAGGCATAAAAATTTACTCTCCTTTTTCTCTCTCCCCTTCAAGGGAAGCGATTTGAATATCCCGGATGATAAAAACCGGGAGAGTTTTTAAATATTCCAACTCACTTATTCTACTACGAATATCACTATCTGTCCACTTTTTTTCTGGATCTCCGTACCTTAAAAGTTCCATAAGATATTTATCCCTCTCTTCTATCTCAAAGAGGAGAGCCCCCCAGAATGGACCTTTTGTAAACTCTTCCCACTCTCTGAGACTGATAGAAAAAGGATCTACTCTATTCCCCTCCTCCTCGCATTTGCATGAACTGCTGCATATCAATAAGATTTCCTTTTTGGCTCTCCTCGGCAACTTCTGGATCAAGCATTTGAGTATTTTGTACATCTCCACCTCTTTTTAGAAACTCGAAAACATTAGTCGCACCATTCATCCTCGCCGCATGGCCAAAGATTCTAGTTATATCAAACTGCTGTTGAAGGACAGGATCTTGAGAAACCATCTTCATACTCTCCAGCCAGAATTGAACCTCCGTCTGAGAAGCACTTTTCTGTGTCCCATCTTTGAAAATAACATCAAAATCTGCCAGAAGATCAAAGGGACTTACTTGGACTTTCTGATTCAACATAGTCCCAAATTCCTGCGCTAATTGCTCTGGCCAATCCCCTACAGCTTTTACAAAAGTTTCTTGACTCATTAATTGCTGAGTATGAGAAGCATGGAAATAGGCAAGATCTTGGAGATACTGAACAGAGACTATCTTTGCCATTCTATCTAGACGACTAATTGCCATGTTCATAGTTCCATTAAACTCAGAAGCACTAACCCTCTCTCCTCTATCCTGAACTATCCCCTGAGTCGAATCACTTGCTCCAGTTGCTCTACTCATCATTCCCATTATCTGCTCTGCATCTACCATGTTTTGTCTAGTAATATCCACTATCTGAAGCTGCTTAACCGCATTATCCACTCCCCTTCCCCAAGCACTTCTTCTAAGTCTTATTAACTTCCCGGGTTCAGGGTTTTTTAAATCTTCCATATTTACCAAAGAAGGATCTACCACTAACATATCATTCATAGCCTTTCGGACATTTGCTATATGGCTATTGAACATAAAATCCAGAGTCGTCTGTAATCCCCCAACCAGTTCCATCCTAGCAAGTGGAGTAATCGAATATCCATCGAAGTCCGGAGCACTTACTGCGATTGGGTACATATTATGATTAAGCCCTAGAGGCATGGCTTTTGTGACAAACTGCTCATTCGCCATTTCAAAGAGCCATTTCTCCGGATATTCCCCTCTTTCATTCCCTTCCAAAGTCCCGGGAAGGCCCCAATCTTTCGGGATAATCTCACAATACATAGGGATAACAGTCAAATACCTAGTAGAATTAGAAGTATCTCTGTCTTCTTTAGAAAGAATCCTCCTACTTGGATCTATTGAGTACTTAGACGCCCGACTATTTTGCGTCTTCGGGTCTATATACCTAACATTCACCCTCTCCCCGGTCTGGTCACTAGCAAGGAGTCTATTCATAGAGATAAAATCAATCCATCCGATAAATTCCATCGCTTGTAGATTATGAATAGAAGTATTTGGATCTGGAAGAAGTCTATATGGGTCTATATTTATACACTCATTCCCTTCAAAAAGAAGAGCCTTTACATTTTCTTTAGTAGAAATAGAAGGAAGTTGCATTCCAGTAGTAGGACTCCATTGACTTACTTGACTAATCCTCGGCTTCATCCCCCAATGCTGTTTCCAGTTAAGAGTAGTCGCCCCAACACCATAGGAAAAACAGTCTCTAAGAGAGGAATAAATATCAAGGATGGATTTAAATCTCCGAGTTTGTTGATTTACTACAAGTTCTAGGAGTTTCGCCGGGATAGTATCTTCCGGTCCACAGCCTTCATATTGAAAAATATCCCCACTTAAAAACGCCCTCATCATATAAGCAAGGATTGTCTCCAAAGTCGCATAAGAATAAGGAACAACTATCGAAACCGGCTTTCTTCCATCCTTATTCCTAACTAACCTCTCTGCTTCACTTAGAGGGATATAAACCTTAAGAGTCTTATCTATCTCATTCCAAGCTGCATGTCTCTTAGACATGACGGAAAAACTATCATCTGTAAATCTAAGGAGCTTTTCTAATATCTTACTATGCAATTCACTCCCGGGCTTTAGATCCAAGTTAAAAGGATATTTATAATCCAAATCCCTTAGAACAATCGGCCCGGTTGAGGTACTTCCCATAATCACACTTGGCACTTCTCTCTCCTCCTATGCAGTTTCAACTGTTAATTGCCAAGAGTCTTTCCCCCAGACAAATCCATTTATATGCGCTGCGTCATAAATAATTATCGTAACTAAATGTTTCCCAAGAGGTATCCCGCAATGGCCTAGTTTAAGTGTTATTTTATTTGTAATTGCACTCCAGCTAATCTTTCCTCTATCAAAACTAGAATCGATCTTTATCTCCCCAACCTTGACCTCTACTCTACTAACTGTAGAAAGAGGATAAACCACTCCTCTTCTTAAAAGTTCCACTTCTAAATCATTATCCCTCTTGTCATACACAACCGCGTCATTCATTTTTATCTCTAACTCCTCCGAGCTAACCTCTGAGTCTAAAAAATCTCCTTCCTGTTGAATTAGCATAAAAGAAGAGAGAAAAGAAACTCTCTCTCTAAGGGCTTTTTTAAGTATCTCTATTACTACATTTACATAAACACTCTCTGTTTGCTTTTTTTGAATAGACTGCACAACCCCGGTATAGATTTGAGTTATTATCTCTAGTATTATCTCTACCTGCTTTTTCTGGTTACTTTCTATATTCCCAGTAAAAACTAAACTCCCCTCTATTTCTTCTATTTGATTCTTCTGATTATTAGTTATTGAACTAATAAACTCTAATTTACCAATTAACTCCTCTACCTGTTTTTCCTGCAAAGAGTTTATGCTTAAAAGAAAAGACAACCCTGCACTAATCTCCTCTATCTGCTTTCCTTGTCCAGCAGTAACTTCTCCAGTAAACTCTAACTTAGCTAATAAGCTCTCTATTTGCTCTTTTTGACTCCCACTAATATTCCCTATAATTTCTGGAATACCAGGAGTACCTGCAAATATAGGAATAAACCAAGAGCCTAACATTTACAACACCGATACGAAAATATCTACACTTGTATCATTAATGGCTAAAACAAATGGTTCCACCCAGGCGGCAGTTCCTACATCAAATACTTGTCCTTCCGAACAATATTTCCCCGCAGCTCCATTTCTAGGTAAGTTCAAGGACTGAAAGGTCCACTGATTAGTAAACCCACAAAAAGCACTATTTATATCATACTTAGCTAAGACGATAGTAATAGATCCAGTAGCTGTAGTAAATTCAATATCAACATTTACATGCGGTCTATTTCCAATATCAATTGCAGCAGCAGTTTTTGTACTAACATCCGCAGAGGAAACTGCTGTTTTAACTATCGCCGTTGGTTTAGCCTTTTTTGGATTAGTTATTACCGAGGCTAAAGCAGAAGCATCATTGCCTCCAATTTGTCTAAGTTGCACTCCTCCACTATAAGCCGCTTCATCTGAAGCAAAACTTTTTCTTACCTCATCTCCAGTTGCCATGATTTACCTCTGATTTTGAAATTTACGGCGGTTGAGGGGGGCTGGTGGAAATGGGCACTCTGCATCCAGATATAATGCACCAGCGGGGATGTCTGTATTATTAAATGTCCACACTCCTGATTCTAATTTGCAGAGTTGATAGTTGAATGGAATGTTAGCCAGATAAGCCGCATCATTTGGGCACGCGCGGGTATACGGTGTAAAGCTAGCTGCTGATGAGCCATCGCCTACAGGCTCGACCATGATTTGCACTGTGTCACCACCTTGTGCCAAAATCTTTTTTGAAAATGCCCCTGTCAAGCTAGTACTTCCTGACGTATTAACGTGCGGTTTAGATGTAAAATAAGTTTCACCTTGAAGAATTTGGTTCACATAAATATAAAGCCGGGCATCGGACACAGTGCCCTGTCTGTATACACGTATTCTGGCGCCAGTGATAGAGATTCGAGGGGTACTTTTTGGCAACCTAATTTCCAGCCCACTTGACCTGGTAGTTGATGTCCTGTAGGCTGTAATAGGGCCGGAGGCGTGTGGTAAATTTATGCCATACATCCCTTTTGTCGGACCAACTACCACCGCACCTTGATACCCTGCTGCTGCGCCTGCTGCTGTCCAGATAGTTCCATTCCATGTGCGTATGCTAAACATATCACCAAGAGTGTCATAAGTTATAGCTTCTATGCTTGTATTTAAAAGACTCTGGGCGTATGTGACATTAGCGTAATCTGTAGTTGGTGCGATAGATGTATTTTTGAAAACTATCCAATAACGGGCGCCAATAGTTAAATTCAATCCAGACCAAAATGGGATAACCTTTACATAAGTGGTTGACAGCATACCCCCTGTTTTTTCATAGGACTGTAAAGCCACGCCAGAGGGTGTGTTATTATTATCTTCTTGCAACTCAAAGGTCATTTTACGGAGAGCATCTGTGCCGCCTGCTGTTTGAACAGTAACCCAAAAATGATCTATTTCGGGCTCCACTGCCAAAAAAGATGCGGCAAAACCTCTTGTATCAAAAGACGCATTCATTCCATAAGAGGCTGACGTACCGAGGCTACCGCCCAGTTGAATGCCGATTAACTCCTTCATTTACCCCTCCTCTCTTATTTCACCACTTGATGGGTAAAAGAAGCAATACTTACAACTGCATTTGCCTGAATCGCCGTAGTTGCCATAATGCAATCCGCATCACTAGTCCCGACAGAGCCATCTACAAGAGGAGTAGTTCCATCAGACATGAAAACCCTATACCAAGTAGCACTTCCACTGGCATTTGCAGAGTTATCAGCAGTTAAAGGATTAGCAGTTAAAAGGCCATTAGTCACCGTATCAATCGCATCTGTGGCAAAACGGGGCTCGGCAAGGAGAACTTGAGTAGTAATAGCCGTATCTGCCGTAGCAGGTTGAGTTCCATCATAAAGTCTTAAAAACCCATTATCAAAAAGAAGAGCGAGAGCCGCTCCTTCTGCATTTACTGCCGTGTTACTTAGATTTATATTACTAGCCATTTTAAAGCCCCCCCAACTTCCCACTCGGGATCGTATTCGTAGACCCTTTAAGTGGATCTCTAAGTGTCTCTACTCTAACGGGTTTATCTACGTTATTAGAAGAATAAACCGTAGACCCTTCATTTGCATTTATCGTAGTCTGATTATAAGCACAACTAGTGAGGAAAAGAAAGAGAAATACAGATATAACTTTCATTTTTTATTTATCTCCCATTTGGAACAAACATCCCTGCAATTGCTCCAACGGCAATACTTGCAAGTTCTGTTTGTTTAAGAACTAAAGCCACTATCCCAATAGCCACAAGGCCGATGGCAAAAACCATCCCTTCTCTCTCACGCATCTTTTTTCTCCCAGAGTTTAATTTCTCTTTCTCTTCTAACCTTCAAATCCGGACAAACTACCAACTTCCCATCTACAGTTATCTTATTCCACATCCTAAAAGCCTTCGGAACGGCGGGATAATTGTAACTATTTATCTCTCTTAAAACAGAAGAATTAGCAAAAGCATTACAACCGATGTTAAAGACTAGAGACATAACTGCGTTAAACTGATTCTGCCCGAGAGCTACCTTAACTAACATACTAACTACTTCTTCCCTATCTTTTAAATCATTCGCTAGGATATCTAAAGCGTCACTTCTGGTTATTGGCCTCTTAAAAAAAACCTTCCTATCCGGAAGCTTTATAAACTCATTCACTTTCTCTGCATTAGTTATCAAATGTCCAATCCCAATAGTATCCTTCCCTGCTTGGTCCTTGTAGATATGTAACACACATCCTTCTTCTTTCTCTAAAAACACCAACCCATCATGATTTACTTTCATTTTTCTCCTTAACCCCCAATAAAGGTCTTTGCAATTATTGCTGCAAATGTCGCTGTTCCTACTCCAAAGATAGCGAATTGCCATTTCTCTACCCTCGCAAGTCTGGCGTCTACTGCCTTATGTACTGCCTCACATACATCTTTCAATACGTGTTCGTGTTCATTACTTCCAGTTGGCATTTAAATAATCCTCCCGTAGTCGATGGCTCCTTCTAATTTATCCTCTTCCTCTAATGCTTTAAACTCATCTTCTACTGAGTAGTCCTCATTTTCTACTAACTCAATAGTCCTAGAGAAATTCCTCTCTCCGAGTTTAAAAAGCTTTATTATATTCGCAAGACAGTCCATTACATCTTTTAGCTTTGAATATGGAAAGGAAAGGAGTTGACTCTCTAACGGCCCATGGATAGCCACGGAGCTATTATGGAAGATAACCCCCATTCGATAAAAAGGAATTAAACCCCTAATCCTCTCATCTTTTTCTTTATTCGCTTTTATCTCTACTATTTCATAATACTTCTTTCTAGTATTTATAAACTGCTGAAAAGGCCAAGTAGCATATTCACTCAACCCCGTTACTTCAAATCCTATAATATGTGTATTAAGCCTATCTGCCATATCACAGGCTTTTATAAATGTCTCCTCTGGGTGGAACTTCCCATTCTCACAATCTCTAAGGAAGATTTGATTATTTGTCGAATTAAATCCTACACCTAGAATAGCCGTATCTGCACTTTTTGGATTAACCGTCTTCGCTGGATCGACTATTATTACATTCTCGGAGTTATTTAGAAATGGCTTCCACTTCTCTTCTCCCTCTGTGTAGTATTTAAAAAAGGAACTTTGAAAGGGCGAATCCTCCGTGGCGATAACGATATTTCTAAATTCCATAAAAAAGAGAGACAACTGACCTCTAAATCTATAAGCCGCCGCTTTAGCCCTAATCCTAGCCGTTGACATATACTCCGGCCACATACTTTCATATTTATCATTACAAGCCTCCAAGCGGATAGAGAAGAACTTCTCTCTAGCTTCTAGAATAAGAGCCTCTTCTTCCGTAAGCCCCATCTCGACTGCGTTCATTTCTTTCTTTTCTTCTAACAGATTTGCAAGAATCGAATCCTGATGAACGACAGTTCCGATAAGAAGTAAACGACTCTCACTTAAATCCGCATTGTCCATTGCACCGACTAGATCTGAGAAGAACCAGTCTTTGTCTTTCTTTCTTATTACCTCATTTAGACATTCCTCGGGATCTTCTAAGTCGTCTACGATGAATAATCCCGGTCTATGCCCTCTCCAGTTAAGACCTCGAACCTGACTCCCTTTCCCCTTTGCTTGGATAAAACAAAAAGGAATCCCGTTCTCATCTACAAGTTCGATCTCCCCATTTTCCTCTGCCCATTTAATCCCCTTTAAATTCCCAAATAGTTCCTTTATTAAGGGATTATACATAAGCTCATTCGCCAGAGTCTTTACCTTCTTCGCCGCTTCTGTCTGACTCTTGCTTATATATACAATATATGGAACAAACCTAAAAAGCGCCTTCCTAGCGCATAAAAAAAGACCAACGACTGTAGACTTTCCAAATCCCCTTGGAGCCGCTATAGCCACTAGTCTTTTCTCATCATCATCTATAAGTTCAAATATTACATCATGAACTCCACAAAATGCTCTTGTTACATAGGATTTAAAAAAAGTAACTGCCATTACTGCGGAAGAGAAAAGACAAGGACCGATTATTTTATCTATCTCTTCGGGGGTCAGGGGCCTATCACTCATTATTACTTTCCAAAGTAATAGTCCTCATTCCACCAAGTAATTCCCTTTGTTCTCTTTTAAGTCTCTCCAACCTGCTCTCGGTACAATGCACCACTACACTGTTTGTATTTACAGTAGTAGATCTTCCAAACCCTGTCCGGTCTAAGAAATCAAGAGCAATCTTCGCCTTTGTAGACTTAGGGACTTCATCATCTACTAAGAAGTTATTCAAAAGCTGCACTCCCTTCTCTGCTCCTTTTAAAAGCTCCCCTTTTATATCCAACGCTCCTTCATCCCTCTTTGCAGAGAGAGTAGATAGATATTCCTTAAAAACCGGAGAGTTCATTATTAGGGATAAACGACAAGTCCCCATCCCTAACTTCTCCGCTATATCTATCGGCCTTAATCCACTCACTACCAACCTAGCTATCTCTTTATGCCTCTCCCACATATACGTAAGAGGCTGAATCGGAACATCTCTTCTCGGGACTCGCATATTTTTTAAATCCTTTTTAAGGGTTTTGATTTGAAAGAAGAAAGAAACAAAAAGACCTAAAGAAATTATACCAGAAGAGAGAGGAAAAGGGAATAAGAAGAGGATGTTTTTGTAGATTTTTATGGAAAGAGAGGATTAAAAAAAATTAACTGTATTTCGAATTTTGCGAAAATTTTGTTGTTTGAGTTATCCCGGGTTTTCCAAAATCAAAATCCCCCAAGGGGGGTCTTTCTTTTCTTATTAAAAAGAAAAGAAGAACGTGGATTTTAATGAGAAGTGGAAGTTCTAGAACTAGAAAGATTAAAGAGAGAAATAAAAACTTTAATTCTTTTTTTATTTGTTTTCTTTTCTTTTCTTGATATAGTTTACTTAACAATTAAATAGAAGTTAAAAAAGAGAGAAAGGAGGAAGGGGAAATGAAAAGATTAAATATAAACACAACGACAGAGGCGGATTATCATAATGAGTTTTACTCTGTAGTATTTTTTATCATGGATAATGAGATCTGGTTTTTAGCAGATGATAAGAGTTCTAATTTAAATCTAGAGGGAGAGAGAATCCCGGCAGTTAAACAGATAGAGGAGAGTTAATTAAAAAGAAAGGGGAGAGATAGAAATGAGAAAAAGTAAACTTATCTATGCAAGTATTTGTGGAAACGAACTAAATGATGATAAGAGTGTTAGAGTTTTTGATTCATTCTTAGAAGCAAAAGAAGATGTAAGACTCTGGACTAGTGATAATGAGAATAGAAAAGAAGGAGAGAAATATTTCGGAAAGGTAGAAGTAGGATTTTATTGGTATGAAACAAAGGAGAGAAAAGGAAAAGGAGAAAGGAAATGAAACAGACATTAGAAGAGAAGTTGGAAGAACTCATTAACGAAGGGGAAGTGGAAGCGTTAGATCTCCTTCTAAGGCTTAAAAAAATGAAGAAAGAAGTAAAAGATCTTAGCCCTTTCCTTGACGTTACGTAAAAAGGATGATAAGATCTAGGTAGAAATAAAAAGGGGGTGAGAGAGAAAGTGTTAGGGTTTTTAATAATCGGGATGTTAGTCGTGGGAGTTATCATTAAAGACGGAAATAAAAGGAGCTAGAAAATGGAAAACACTAATGAACTGAAAATCGAATCCTCTTTCTCCATGAAACTGAAACCGGAAGACAAAGAAAGAACAGAAGTTAAATTCACCCTTGACTTCTCTCTTCTCTCCAGAGAAGAAATTGCCAAATGGGCAGAGAAAGAAGTAGGGAGAGGGATTAATAACGAAATAAGGGATGGGAAGAAGAAAGTAGAAGATGTACAGGGGAAAGTTATAGAAGTTAAGAAACTGGAAAAAGGAGAGAGAGGGAAACCGAAAATCACAGAAGAAATGATGCAAAAGGCCATTGCCGAGAAATTCGGTGTTTCTCTGGAAGTCCTCCAGAAGTCCATCGAAATGGCGAAGAAAAACGTTTCTAAATAACTCCTCTTTTAAGAGGGAAGAAAGAAACCCCACTTTTAGAAATAGAAGTGGGGTTTTTTATTCTTTTTTTTAAGAGTAGGAGAGTAGGACTTTAGGACTTTGAAGATTAATATGTTTCTAATTTAGGATTTAAAATTTTCTAATCTAAAAATGTGATCTAATCTTAAAGATCTATTCATTATCTTATTATAAAATTTTTTTTTTTTAATAAAGAGAAGTACGGGGGGGTCTTAATTAGAATTCCCTACATTAAGACTCATTAATTTATCCATCACCCTAGAATAGCCATTTTCAAAATCCTAATCTCCTACTATCCTACTATCCTACTTGACACTCTCCCCCCCTTCTTATATACTTATACCAGATAGAAAAACTTTAAAAAAAGGAGCTTTTATGAAAAGCGAAATAAATCTAAAACTTACAGAAATAACTTATGATTCGCTAGGGAATATGATTTATACTGTAAGAACGTGTAATTTAGAATCTCTAATAGCGGTGGTGAATAGTATCTTACAGGTAAAACCAGAAACAGAAATAAGGATAAATAGGGTTAGTTAGAAGAGAAAATATTAAAAAAGGAGCTTTTAAAATGGAAAAAACAAAAGAAACTTCCACTTCCATAACTATCCTTGCTTCCACGTTTAAAAAAGATCTCTCTCTTTTAGAGAATTATATTTCTCATAAAGAAGGGATAAATGCCCTTGGGAATTTTGGCTTAAAACCTAAGACTATTGTAGGGTGCTATTGGGAAGAGGAAGAATTGTCTCTTTCTTTTTCTCTTTCTTTCTTTTTAAAAGAAGGAAAGAGTTTTATAGAAAGTCTTTTTCTTTCTAAAACCTTTTCTCTTGTTTCAAGTCTCTTTTTCGATAGATTTAACCAAGAGTCTATTCTTTTAATAGATGAAAATGGGAATTCTTTTCTTCTTTATTCCAATGGGGATTATGAGTCTTTGGGACTTTTTGTAAAAGTTTCTAAAGAAATAGCTCTTAAGAATAAATGCTGTTCTTATATAGACGGAGAGTTTTTTATCTGTCTAGGGGAAGATAGGCCTTTTTATCATCTTTCTAAGACTCTTAATGACTTCTACCTCGAAGCGGAAAAGGAGATCTAATAAAATGGAAAAAGAGTTTAAAATCCATGAGGAGAAAGGGGAAAAAGAAGTTTTAAAAGAACAGACTTATAATAGATGTTCTTTTTGTATAAAAGAAATGGATGAATTTACTATCCTTTGTCTTAATCTCTCTAAGACTTTTAACTCAGAGGGGAAGGAGAATACTCTAGAATTTTTCCGTCTCTTTAACAAGGTAAGATTTTATATCCAGAGTAATAGATGTGGGAAGTGAGAAATAAAAAAGGAGCTTTAAAAAATGGAAAACAAAAACCCCTCAGAAGAGGAGATTTTAACTCTCTTTAAAAACAATCCAGAGTTTTTAAAAGAAATAGAAAGACTTGTAGATCCTGCTCCTACTTCAGACCCGAGAGTCGTGCATTCTACTAAAACTCCTTATCTCGTTAAATCTCTAACTATCTGTCCTCTTTGTGAGGAGATAAAGACAGAAGAGGTTTTAATGGAATATGTTCCAAGACTTTCTTCTTACGTCCGAGTTAGACATATAAAACCAGAAGAAAGTAGAGAGGAGTTAGATAAATTAAGAAAAGACACTCGTGTCCATGTTTCTATTGTCGAATCTTGTAACCAATGCCCGATTGTTTTAGAGATGTTATCTAAAAATGACCTAATCTCTAAACTCCTAGAAACAAAACAAGAGAAAGAGAATCGCCTTTCTTCTCTTAGAAGAGATCTCTTGGAATTAGAAAACGAAAACTAACTAAAAACTAACTAAAGAAAAAGGAGAAAAAAATGAACCTATACCGGGTGGAACATTTAACTCCCTCAGAAGGATATAGAAAAAGAATCGGAGCAGGAAGGGGATATGGAAGAGAGATGCACTTTATCGACTGCCCGGATCTCCCGTATCACAAAATAAACTACCAATTCTTTTTCACAAAGCCCGGTTTTAGAATCTTTCTCAAAAATGCAAAAAAGAGAAGAAAAGAGATTGGTAGTAAATTTTTTATCACAAAAATAAACCTAGATCTCCATCAACCTCATATCGCATATGAGGACGAATATCAAGTTGCAATTATTCAAGGATGGAAGAGGGATAATAGATCTTTTTTCGACATTCTTGGACCTTCTTTATCTGAACTTATCCCTATTGATTTTTAAAGCCCTCTTAAAAGACAAAAAAAAGGAGCCTTTAAAAATGGAAGAATTCCTAAAAACTAAAAAAAGCCTAGAGTTAGAGAGAAGATATATAATTAATTATTTCTGGAACTTCTCTCTTTCTTCCTCTTTCCGTCCGGAGATAGATTTTCTAAACGGATATAGATTCTCTATCCCATATTTCCACGAGGGATATAAATTCTACTCCCTTTTAATAAACCTCTCTCTGCATAAAATAAATCTAGAAGGGGAGGAGGAGTTAGAAGAGGAGGATTTTTAAAAGCTTTTTAAAAAAAGGAGCAGGGATGAAAAAAGAAGAAGAAAAGAAAAAGAGCCGAGTCTTAAGTTTAAAGATCTCGGATCTAGATCTAGCAAGCTGTATGGAATTTGAAGAGATTTTGACCGGTTTTAGTTCTTCCTCTTTCACAACCGGGATAAATCTCCTCCTTTCTTCAGTCTTAAATGAATTAAGAAAGAGGAAAAAACTCTCTTTCTTAGATGAAAAAGAAGCAACTTTTAAAATTGAAAACATCCTAGAGAGAAAGGGAAAGACTTCAATCGGGAGAGAGAAGGTTTTAAAAAAAGGAGAAGAAAGAGCAGAGAATCTCTTTCTCTTCCAAGAGAGAAAAAGACCAGATTTATCTCTATCTGCCTTTTCCCCTTCTCTTTTAGAAAAAGAAAAAGGAGAGGAGAAAGAAATAGAAAAGAGAAATGAAAAAGAGATAGAAAATGAATTTAACTCCATAATTGATAACTCGGTAGAAGAGATAATTGCAGAGGAGGAATTGGATCTTCTTTCTAAGATTCTTTTTAAAAGCGAGAAATAAATCCCCCCGAGTTTACGAGGCTTTCATTTTTTAAAAGGCTTTCATTTTCTAAAAAAAAAAAGGAAAAACAAAAAATGCCCTCTTGTCAAAACTGTCCAGAATATTTTGTTTGTTTTAAAGATCCAAATTCTTGTGAGAGAAAAAACGGAGATCTCGCGAGGGTTGTGTGTAAAGAATGTTCTCATATCCTTACGCGGAATAAACAATGCCCGAATCCGGATTGTTTCTATTTCTATTTCCTCCAGAATCGAGAGAAAACCCCCGAGAGGCTTTTAGAAGTAGAAGAAACCAAATGGAGGAATAAGAAATGGTAGAAGTTAGGATTTTAGAGCTTATTAAAGATTTCATCCTTCCACTTCTTTTTATCTACTTCTCTCTCTTAGTTATTTTTCTAACCGTTCTTCATTTCTTTGAAAAAAGGGCGATTAGAAAAGAAGAAAAAGAGAGAAAAAGAGAAGAAAACAAGGAGATCTAAAATGCCACTTTTAAAAGTTTCTTTAGAGATAGAGATAGAAAAAACCGCCTATAACCACTCAGATTGTTCTAAGCTAGTTCTAGGCTTAGAAAAAGAGGCAAGGATGTATTATGGAGTTTTAAAAGTCCATAGTTCAGAATGGAATGAATTCCCTATAGAAGGATCTCTTTCAGAAGATATAGAAAGTAAACCTAATTATGATGTAACTATTCCTCCTTCTTTTAAATCCAGAGGGATCTCTATCTCTGCCGGGATTAGACCCCCTTGGGATTATAACCGGACATTTTGCGGCTGTTCTCTCCTTCCAGTATTTCCTGTCGATTGGAATGGAGTTATTCAAATTTCCCCTAACTCTGGAATAAATATCCTCTTTAGGCCTATTAGTAGTTGTAATATCTGTGGCCTTGCCCCTTTTTCCTTCCCGACAGAAGGGGATTTTATTAAATACGAAAGAGAGATAATAACCCAAGGCCTCTGGCAGGATTACTTAGACCTCCTTTCCAGAATGGGATTTACTAGACCGATATAAATAAGGAGGAAAAAGAAAATGCCTTATACAAAAGCAAATGATCCAAATAACTCTTCTTGTGAGGAATATGGACATGGGGATTTAATGTTCCTTGGAGAGATAGAAGGAGAGGCCTTTTACAGATGTCTTATCTGTAAGAAGACTGTTCAGTTAGGGGAGGATAATGAGGAGGAGAGAGTAGTTGAAATTTAAAAATTTATAACAATTCTCCCCCTTGTCAATCCATCTCCCCCTTGTTATACTCTCTATAACGTTTCACCTAGTCAACCAAGGGGGTCATTAACCTTAACCCCTATTAACCAACTAAAAAAGGAACTAACAAAAATGAAAGTAATCCACGAAGTGAAAGAAGAAGGAAAAGAAGTTCAAAGAAGGGAAATTGAAGTAGAAGTACCGGGAGTAAAAACTCTCGAAGAAAGTGTTCAAGTTCATGGTAAAGAAGCTGTTCATAAAGCCTTTGTAGCAAAAGCAGAAACGGCCCTTCGCTCTCTCGTTACTTCCCTTCTGGCTAAAAATAAACCGGAAGCAGAGATCCGGAAAGCAGTAAGTGAATTCCGAGTAACTACCAGAGGGAAAAGAGATCCCCTTGAAATGGCTCTTAAAGCCTTCCAAGGGCTTTCCGCAGAACAGCAGAAACAAGTTCTGGAGCGGATGAGAAAAGCGGCTTAAGTTTTTTCTCCTTTCTTCTCCTTTTAACCTAAAACAGGATAAAAAAATAAAATGACTCCATTAATCATAATCTGTGCTATTTCATTTGTAAGTAGCTTTCTAGCTTTTTACAATCGGGACTATCATGAAGGAGTGAGTCAATTAGTTATCCTCCTTCTAAGTATCAGTCTTTTACTTAAACTTTAACCTTTAATTCTACTCTTAAAAAAGCAGGGCTCGTAAATATCTCTATGAAGAAAGAACGAGAGGCGACACTTTTTAAGAGTAGGCTTTAGTGGTTAAATAAAACCCCCCGAGCTAGGCGAGGTTTTCATTTCGGAAAACCAAAATCCAATGCTCATAACACCGATGTTCTTTCAATTGTCTTTTATGGGACAAATGGAGAGAAAAAAATGAAACCATTCCGTTGAACAGCAGGAGAGTCGAACGGGACTATAAAAGACCTTTTTTAAAACCTTAGTAGTTTCCGGGAGTAACTACCTATAAAAACTCCCCGTTTAAAACCAAAAGAAACAACAACAGAAATCGCAAGTGAAAGAAACCATATAGGGCAGTAATTACCCCCCGTAGTTACTGCCCTTTTTTCTTTCTTTTCTTTTTCCCTCTTTCTAAAAAGGAGCCTTAAAAAGGGAGATTTAAAAATGGAAGAACTTATAGACAGAAAAGAGCTTTTAAATGAACTAAACACCACTCCTTTCACTCCTGAGATGAATATGTATCAAGATATTATAATTACCATGTTCCACAAATCCCCTCTAACCCTCGGGGAGATTACGAAAGTTCTATTCTCCACCCTAAAGGGACTTTTAATAATGAAAAAGAACAGAAACCTCCCTTCTAGTTTTGTTTTCTCTGCTCCAGTAGTAGATCCGAAGATATATAACTAGTTAGTAGTTAAATAGAGAATAAAAGAAAAAGGAGCCTTTATCATGCCTATTATCACCACGCAAGAGATTCTTGGAACTTCCTCCTCTTCCATCACAGCTTATTACCTCGAAACTTTTGAACTTGGAAAGGAAGAGGAAAAAGAGGGCCTTCTCCTTATCGGTTCGTATAAGGATAAAAAAGAATGTAACAGAACGGTTAAGAAATTCATCCCTTGTGTAGAGATTCCTCTTTATAACAAAGAAGATGCACTTAAACTCTGGCTCGGGGATGTTCGACCGGAGAGGAGAAGGGTTAAAAGGGAAGAATAGAAATGATCCTTCCTCTTCTAGATAAACTCTTTGATTTTTTAGAAAAAAAGCTAAAACAACTCTCTAACTGGCTGGACGGAAATTAGGGAGAAAAAGAAAAGAAAAAAGGGACTTATAAAATGCCAAATATCTTCATTCCAAATAAAGGGAACCATGATTTTTCAGATGCCGATAGGTATCTAAAAGGTGGTTCCCTTTTTTTCATCTCCTCTGGAGTTCAGAATCGTTTCTCAGTAGATCAAATGCTTAGAGAGTGGGAAGAGGGACTTAAGAATGCAAAGAAAGAGGACTATATTCTAGTAACCAGTCTCTCTATTTTAAACATAATCGGCGCATGTGCTTTTGTAGCTCGTTTCGGGCGTTTAAACCTCCTCCTCTTTAAAAGTGGAAAATACCTGAGTAGAAGTATTACTTTCTCAAATGGAGAAAAAGGATAAAAAATGCAAAAAGAAAAAGAAGTAGAACAAAAGAAACAAAACGATATTGTCTTTCCCTTAATCGGGAAGGCTTTTCGGACGGGAGAAATGAGAAAAGAAGAAGAAAGAGA
>Ga0209518_1000535_pt1 | contig 48907 bp, 108 predicted proteins | sample RifGroB1_FD_183993 | JGI IMG/M metagenome (GOLD analysis project Ga0209518, IMG submission 183993) | Groundwater microbial communities from Rifle, Colorado, USA - Groundwater B1 (SPAdes) (version 2) | ecosystem: Environmental > Aquatic > Deep subsurface > Groundwater | place: Rifle, Colorado...
CCCCCCAGACACTATATAATTATCCTATAGGCACATTATCAGTACCGATCCTGATCACTAATTTAATGCCCTTGTCTTTATATTAAATGAACTAGCTTTAATGTAATACACAGGCATTAACGTAATACACATGCTTTTAAATACTTGATCTAGAAAAAGAGCTTTAAGCTTTTAGTTCTTAGTATTAAATACTTCAGACACAGGCATTAGTGTAGATACGTAGACGACGTAACTGCAATGCAGAGACAAGTTAAATTAAGTTAAATTAAATATACGTGGCAGTGTTTAGTTATAGCATTAGTTAAAGTGCGGGTTAGGTGTTTGGGTTTGTCCTTACTTTATTTAAGGCTATTATCGCTTCTCCAAATCTTTACGGGCATAAGCGTGGAATGTTCCGGCGTTAAATCTTTACAGTGCTTATAAATCATTTAATTAAGTTGGTATGAACGTTGTTATAATTTGATGTCAAGGTTCTCGCCTAGACTAAGTTAGTTTATAAACAAATGCAATCTAGTTAACTTACTTAGATCTTTTTATATACTAGGATCTTTATAATACTAGTATTAAAGAATATATCTAGTATAGTTAATTTGTGAAGCGGCCATAAAAAGAAGCGGCTGGCAGTAAGGTTAAGGCTCACACACAGAAGTGGAACAATCAGGTACAGCGCCAGCCGCCTAATGTAGATCAGTCCGTACCATTATTATAGCACAAACATTTATGCTGCGTCAAGTATTGGGATCAAAAAGGTATCAGGTGCAACATCCCACGCTTATCCATTTCGTGTTCAACTATCATAAGTAGTTCTTCAGGGGTTAAAAGGTCATCATCCATCGCACTGCATAAAGAATTGTGTTCACCACGCCACTTTACCCTCTGAGGATGAACTATACCGGCAGGACAACTCTTACAATTAATATATTCATCACAAAGCCTAACCCGTTGGGATTCCCCTTGCTTTACCCACGTCCTTACTGCCTCACATAAATCTATAAGAGCGGCAGATGTCAGTTCATCCCAACCAATGATTAAGTTTGGATCCTCATCTTGCATATTTCATCATCCCACGTTTTTCCATCTCGTGTTCAACCAATTCAAGAGCATCGTCCAATGTTATATACTTTTTCATCAGGGCAGAACACATATCCATACGATTAGTGAACCTAACTTTGCCAGCCGGACACTCACAGCATGTATCAAACCCCTTGCAAAGATTGTCTTCCATCCACACTTGGAGGGGTCCATCTTTTACCCATGTTTTAGCCGCCTCACATAAATCAATCAGCTCATCCCTTGTAAGAGCGTTCCATCCGGTCATCCTGTCATCGGGCTGATCGTTCATTGTGTTTTCATTCCCCGCTTATCCATTTCGTATTCTATCAATTCATAAACGTCGTTCAGACTCATTAATTTCTGCATAATCACGCTGCACAAGTGTAACTTTTGAAACTTCACTATGCCAGCAGGACACAGTTCACATCTTGAATTTACACTGCACAACGGGTCGCTTAACAAACTACCTATAATCGCTCCGCTTTGTGCCCAGCAGTCCAAAGCAGTTTTTAATTCAACAAGCTGGACATGCGTAAGTTTGTCCCAGCCAGATATAAGTTCAGGACTGTCTTCACTTTGTGACATACACGTTGTCCTCCATGTAGTTCGCCGCCTCGATGAAACCGCTCAGTTGATCGTGCGTCATATATCTCCCCTGAACCTCATCCATACCCACAACATACGGCGACAAGATATACATGTGGCCCCGTCCCCTAAGTGTTTCGGCTCCAGGCTTATCCAGAATGACATGGCTGTTGACCGCCGACGTTACCTTCATCGCTATCCGTGTCGGGCAGTTGGCTTTGATCCTAGTGTCAACCACCTGCACTGTCGGGTGCTGCGTAGCTAGAATAACTGTTATCCCGCAGGCCCTCCCCAGCTGAACCAGCCGAACCAGATTCTCTGCGATGCGTTTCCCGCACATCTTATCCAGAACAAGTGTGCCAAACTCGTCAATAACCACTACTAGGTTTGGTACCATTTTACCCAGGTCGTCGTCAACTACGTTCTGCACTTTGTAACGCTCCATCCACTCGTAACGCTTCTCCATTTCTGGTACTAAGATGTCGTTCAGTAGATGGTCGTGTTCAGCCACGCTGTTGACCACCGCCTTGACGGAAGATGTGTTCTTATACATGGAGAACTCTACCCGCTTCGGGTCGCCTATGTAAATCTGAAGCTGACGCCGATTCCACTTGCCAATCAGATTAGATAAGATTGTGTTTATCAGGGTGGACTTGCCTGAACCAGTCGTCCCACCAATCAGAAGATGTGGTGCGCTCGTCAGTTCGATGAAATACTTCTTATCCTTACAGTCCTCACCACATGCAGGTGTGCAAACGTGCTTCAAGTTAATCCCTATCATCACATTAAGTTTGTTCGCCATTATTTTGCACCACCCTTGCAAACGTCGTCGTCCTCTACCTTGCGGCCCAACTTCTTGCACCACCGAAAGGTTTCCTTCTGGTATTTAACTATTTCAGACGCATAACACGTCCTGCAACACTTGTCGTTCTTTACACTGGTCTGCTTCTGAACCGGGTCGTCAACAGTCGCCGTGTAATGCTGCCACAAATCTTTTGATATTGCTTTTACTGTCGTTTTTGTCGGGCCGTTGGCTGGTATAAGGTTGAGCAGATTGTATATAACCCTGCCCACTATATCCGTTGTCGCATCCCTCGTCTTCTTGTCCATGTTATCTGCTTCACCTCCTGCACTTGTGTGGTTTAACTCGTCCTGTCATCGCTTTAACGTGTATCACTTAAATAAACTTTTAATGCTTGACTGTTGCGTTCTCTTTCCTCATTTCCCATTCCGTTTCTGTCGTTTGTGCCAACACTTGCTTTAAGTCTTTAACTCGTCCGACGAACATCAGCACTGCCGTTTTCATTACTCGCCACCACCTTTCTGCGCGGGAACTGTATCCGGCGCTGCTCTACTGTGTCTATCTCCATTACATTCCCGGGATAAATGTTTATACTGTATGCCTTGGTTCTTATTCCCCTTGTGAACTCTTTCAGGTAAAACAAGCCAACGGCGAAGTTGGCGTACCTGACCAAACCGTGTACCTTTATTCCTAGGAGAACTTTTTTGCTTACTTTCAGGTCGTGCTTGCTTGCTGCGACGTTTACACCCTGCTGCCGCCCGTCAAACACCTCAAGTTGCAGCGTGCTGCCGTCTATTATTAACATCGCCAAATCAGTCCACTTGGTGTAATACCCGCTCGTATACGGCAACTTCTTTATCCACCGATTGAACTCTTTTCCGTTGACTTTTAATGTCATCACTGGTTCGCCAAAATCCCACGCGTTGTAGTCTTCAATTGTCTGAACCCCATTCTTCTTCTGTACATCAGACGCACTGAACACTAATCCACGAATGGACTCCGCTGACGCTTCCATTAAGGTAACGTTCTCTAACTTGGGTTTAAATATACCTTCATTAAGGTTCGGCATCTTTTCCACAAATATCCGCTGGCCATCAGCCGCCATCAAGCCGTCCTTGCAGCCAAACACGTTGCGTGCCTCTGAACCAACATCGTTGTGTTCAGCTAACAAAACTAGGGGCGCTACCTGGAGCCCAAAGATGTCTGCTGCTTCACCCACCGCCAGCCTTCTAAATCTGAATGTCTGCGGGTACGTGTTGCCACCAACCGTTATGGGCTGGTCTGGCTTCATGGAAATCATCTTCTTCTCGGCATAAATGTTACGAACAGTACCGTAAACCCGGGTACCATCTTTACGCATGTAGAAGACCCTGCTCCCCACATGCACGTCCCCGCTTTTGATCTGTTCGTCAATTATCAATTTGTATTCCCCGTCTTTCTATTTCGTCTTCCATCAGTTCAATTACCTCACTGACCAATATCTCGTCCTTCTTTATCATGTCACAAATGTCGTGCTGGTCAATCAGTTCTGCGTCCTGTATTCTAGATAACGGACATAACCGCCTTTGCATGTTCATGGTACTAAAACAAGTGTATTTCCCACACAAACTTCCCCAACTCCACGTAGTCCACCCACGCAGACAACTAACCATGTCTTCCAATTCTGTCATAGTAAGATGCTCAAACCCCACAAGGTGGACGGGCATGGGTGTCATCTCCTTCACGAAAGTGACAGACTGGTCACTATGTATCTCGCCAACAGATGATGTGCCGCATACGGCGCAGGGCCCACGCCATTACGCATGTAGCCATCCAGCATCACCTTCAAACGCTTTGTTTCGTTCAGGGACAATGAGATAACTGTCGTCCCCCTTCTACCCTTGCCCTTCGATGTCGTCGCATCACCCAGCTTCCGTAGGATGCTTGTGGCGTTCTCAAAATCATACGACGGACGAACCTTCGCCATGTAACTCCCAACTTCTTTCACCAGCCACGGCATCACTGCCATGTCTGACTCCTCGAACTCCAGATTGCACGAATTGATTCTCATGATATTTTAGTCCTCCTGTTTCGTTTACTTACTTCATGTTCAACCAGTTCCAATATCTCTAACGGCTTTACATTATTATTGTTGTACAAATAACACAAACTGTCATCCGTTGTCGTCGATGTATTATTGTCCCTTACTGTATCAAACGGGCATCCACGGCACGGATGATTGGCGTTCCAGTCAGGGTTATACACATCACACAACCCCACCTTACTGTCATCCTTCGTTCGCATACTGCCCACGCCGCCCTTGACTTCACCCTGTGCAAACATGTGCATCGCCATCAAATCCACGTCAGTCAGTTCATCCCACCCTATTAAATATATGTATGGCTTTGACACTGTATTCTCCCCTTAATTCAATGTGCTTATTTTAACTCGTCCATAGGGAAATACAACTAGTTTACTAAAATTTATTTTTGACATTGATATATCACTTTTTGATTTTGACATTAATGTCTCTTTTGCACTTTTTAGTTTTGACATTGATTCAGGACAAAAAAATTTATGCGTAGACCACCAGTATCTCTGACACGGTTCTTCTCCCGCTGTTCTTGCAACTGACTGACCTTCGCACTTGTAAATCATGTATCTGACTCGCCTTACTGTATATCTTCCGGGTGAACTTGGTGTCGTGATTGCTTATCACTACCGGCACGCCGCGTGCCGCACATTCTTCAGCAGCCTTCGCCAACAGCTTCTGCTGGTCATCACCGAACACGGTGCTGTAACCATTCCAACCACCGTAGTCGTCCAACGACGCATAAGGCGGGTCGCAGTACACTACGTCACCCCTGACACACTGCGCCATCACATCACTGAAATCCAACAGCGTCAACTCAACCCGCTGCAAGAACTCTCTCAAGTCACAAATGTTCTGCAATTCAGGGAAGAACGGCTTGCGAACCTTGTTCCACGGCACGTTGAACTTACCTTCTTTATTCGTTCTGTAGATGCCATTGAAACATGTCTTGTTCAAGAAGATAAGGCACGCCGCCACATTGTTGTTCGTGTTCTCATTAAATCTATCCCTGATCATTTTGTATCTGGCCTCGGTGATGTCCCCATTGGTCGTCAACTTATTCAGCTCAATAAAAAATCTGGCAAAATCATTTCTCATTTCTTCGTAAGCTGTCATCAAATGCCATGACGCATCGTTCCACCAAAAGGATTCATAACGGTCTTCCTTCGCCAACGACACTGCCCCAGATCCAACAAAGGGTTCCACAAGCCGCTTGCCGTCAGGAAGCAGTTCATGTATCTTCCCCGCCAATCTTCGTTTACCACCTGGCCATTTCAAAATAGGTTCCACAGATCGCTCCTTGTCCTTATTATACATATTAACTCGTCCAAATGTTATACTAACCCCACAGTTCATTTATAATTCTAAACCTGCTTTACCTCAACTTTGAGAACTTTGAGAGTCTCGCCTTAGCCTGCCGCGGTCCTTCAGCCATTCTTTTTCCCCCTTATTTTTCACGCCCTGAATACAATCGCCACTGCTCTTATTCAGGTGTAGACTTTTGCGTACTTCAAAGAGCGAACTTGCGGGCATAAGATCCTCCTTAAGACTCTCTCTTTCCCTCCCCTTTTCTCAACCTGTGGTACTAAAAACGCTGATAAACATTGGTGTTTTTCTATTCAGTCACGCCCCCTTTGCTCATCGCAGGGCACGGCGGAACGATCCTCAAGAATCTCCCTCGCCTGCGGCGTGCAGAGATATGCTAAAGCCTTTCATTATTTCGCCTCCTTTCTTTTGTGGTACTACCTGATTGGGTGATTCAGTTGTTCTGCGTGGGAACTACACTGGTCTTGCCTTCGGCTATAAGCTTGTTCATGTACTTGTAGAACTCGTCTTCGTGATGACATTTACCTCGGTAGAACTTCTGCTTGCAATTACAATATGCCTTGGCCTTCCCATAAGCGTCGGTCACTACATTGATGTGATGAACCCTGGCTACACTTTTCTGCCCCTGCACATAAACTAAAACGAGCCATACACCAGGCTTCTTTGTCCCACGAAACCTAAATGTACGGCCCTTGGCATCCACGTCAGAACGGTTTTACTCTCAGATTGATTTCAAACTGCCAGCCAGCCTTATGAATCCCTTCGGTGATTCCTTCCTCAAACTGATCCATCATGTCCACCACGGTGATTTCAGCCCAAGCATGAAACGCCTCCCGCAAACGGGAGTGACGCCTCGCTGTTTCCATACACCCAACGAACAAATCTTCAAACAGCGTGCTGGGATCTTCCTGAAGTGCCTTCAAAGCAAAAGCCCTTCCAAAAGCATATCCAATCTGCTTGGCTGTCAAATTAACCGACATTGCTGTTTCCTCCCTATTTTGTTATTTGAACCGGCACATGCCATCGCTTACACTTACTACACCACCGCTTGCCCGTCCAAATACTTCCATCATCACGCTTATCAATTGTTGAAAACGACAAATGCGTGCCACACTTTGGGCAGTTGCCGCCGTCATAGTCTTTGTTGTCCTTTTTCTTTTTCATACGCCAACCTCCGCTTTACTTGTTATCCAACGGTATGATTGCCTTCGCCACGTTTTCACACACATAACTCCTTTGGCTCTCCACCTTGTTGACTCTCGATTTCAGTACCTTGATTTCCCTGTTCCTTTCCTGAACCTGAACTTGGTATCGCCTTAACGCCTCCTGCTGCTCCACCATCTTTGCCCTCATGCCCGTCATCAGCATGACTCCCAGAAGAACCATCAAGACCCACTGCACTGTCTTCATGACGTTCACCTCCCGGGTATTCTGATTCCTCCGTTCACTTACCTTATTCCCACGGAAGAACCCACTTAATCATTCGGGAGTATGTACAGCCGCGATTAACCCTGGTCTTGGGGCGGGATCGGTTTGCCCAACACGCTGATAACAACCGTTGCAGCAGAAGCAACGATGGCAAACCAACCGAAGAACACGCCGAGTATACAGGCTATCCAAATCGGGACATCCCGTTTCAGCCAATACTTAATCACGTACTGCGTACAAAACCCACCGATGATTGCGTAGAACAGAACCGCCAGAAACTGCATGTATGTATCACCTCCCCTCCACTTATATTAACTCGTCGCATTGATTACTTAACACAATTATTTATTCAACATCATCCACTTTCCGCATTGTTTCCGACACCCTCGGCATGACAAACGCCTCAAATGCTACGCCATCACCTTCGCTCTTCTGGTTGCTTGCCGCAGCAGACAGACTGGTGTTGGTCATCCCAAGTGGTACGCATTCTCCTGAATACACTGCGTTCAACCCGTCCTCCATTTGCTTCCCCTTGGTCGCGCCACACGAGCAAACCCTAACCTTCTTGGTCAAGCTAAACACGTCGAAACATTTCAAACACATCAGCAGTTTCATAATCTTCCTCCCCATTACTGCTCACCTCACATTCTAGTAACACGGTAGTGGGTTAATTCCCTTTTGTCATGTCGAAATATTCAACCAACACAGCCGCTACCACGGCATTCTATCCCTAGATACGAAAACAAGTTCGTAACATTGGGACTACTTGAACCATCAGGGTTAAACTAAACCATTACCAGTAATACTAACTCGTCTTACTTCTTTTTTAACGAGTCGGGTCTATAAAACACCTCGACCTCGACATTTATTGTAATTGGTTTCCACGAACCGGTCAATGTCTGCATGGCTTTTCCTGACAAATCAACCCGCCCGTCTTTAATGTATTTAGCCAGCCTATCATTTACCGTTACATACGCCGACTTGCCTTTGTAATGCACTATCAGTTGCGTACCAAACGGGTAAACATTACTTGCACACGTCATGCCGTTCCAATGATCGTATGTAGTACCACTCGATGTCGGTCTGCCGTTGAACGATTGGTGATACACTGTCGCCAGCACGACAAACATTGACAACGCCATGCTCAATCGTTTAATATTCGGGGTCAATTAGCTCACCGTCCAGTTCAATGTTGAATGAATTGACTTCGTTATCTGCTCTGACGAGCTTGAACTCAACCGAAGAATAAGTACCATCGGGCATCCGTTTATATATCTTGTGGATAACCAACTGCATCACTTCAAGTTCCAGATGAAACGGAATATCACGTCGGTCTTCACCAAACACATAACGCCGCTTGTCCCCCATTACTTCCTGAACCAGAACAACGCACTCATCTTCAATGTTAAAATCCCGTTCGCACACGAATATCAAATAACCAACCAGCTCGTCGTGTGTTTCCACTTCTTCCAGTGTGGATTCAAGCTTATACGGAGCAAGCAAATCAATCAGCATTTCCATCAACCCGTCATCGCCGTGTTCGTATTTATCTAGATTCTTCTTTGCGGCGTTCAGCGCAGCACGTGCCTTGGGGTCAGTAAGCATGTCTTCCTCCTCTGTGACACTTATAGTTTGTCCTGTACTCCGTCCCACAGCGGTTCAAGCAGGTCATTGATAGAACTCACATCGTGGGTCTCATCGACCTCACACTGCCACTCGGAATACCCTTTTTGCCTTCCCTCAATCACATCACCTATTTCCCCGTCAGGAGTAACAGGCACATACACGTCATCATCGTTACAGCGGTGAAACAAAATCCGCCCACCGCACACCGGGCACTTAATCTCTTTGTTGTCAGCCATTGGTCGCTTCCTCCTTAACCCATTCTGCAAAGGCTTCCATGATAACCCGTGCCGTTTCCCTGGCAAAGAACTCCAACTGCGCATTGCTGAATATAATCTCGGGATTATCATCAGCAATTTCACGAGAGTTACGTGCTGCCTCCAGCCGGGCCTCGACTATCTGCCGAACCTCTTTCTCGTAATCCTCTTCCTTTTTCTTTTTGTTATACACGAAGACCGCCGCACCATCAGCGATAGCATCGTTCCCCCAATCGGGCATCACGTCAAACCACACCTCCAGAGCCAGACCCCCAATCTCGTTATCCACATCAGCGGGGTCATTGAAGTGCGCCCGGATGTCCACACCTATACTGCGTTTCAACGTGCCGTGTACTTCGGTCATATCGTTCATATCTGTTTTCCTCTCAGTTTTTTGAACCCTTCCATCAACCACCTCTCGGAAGCAGTAACCACTCGCAAAACACAGTCCTTGGTAAACTGCTGAAAAAACTCTTCGCCGTCAGCGTGCATTTCATTCAATGCCTTTTCAACTACGTCGTCCTCTTCGGCATTTTCATCCACAAACACAATCCACGTTGCAGGAACCCCGTCGCTCGGACTTTCAAACAAAACCGCTGCCATGTTTAGTTCTTTATCTGCCACGATGTCACACCTCACTTTTTGTTTTTGACATTGATATTAACTCGTCGTTACTTCTTCTTAACGATATATTCCCGCTCAAAAACGTGATAATCAACATGCAAATGACAATTCATATTCTTGCACACTACCTCCCGACTCACTTCTTTATTGAAAGGCTTGCCCCCCACAGTCAGTTGTCTGCTTACAACAGCCACCACATCATACGATGAATAAACTATCTCCCGTATGACCAGTGTTTGCTGACCACATCCCGGGCATTTGGGTGGTTCCCATGTGTTCGTCAGTTGTCTTGATTTATCTACCTTTGGTTTTGGCATGGTTTACTCCTTATATTCGTGTAACGCCCGTCACTTCGGACGCATACCACGTTTCACCGTTCTTTGCAAACTTTTTGATTGCCTTTTCAACAGCCCCATCATCAGTCAGCCCAGATTTACCCTTGACGATAATCTCGGCGTAATCATGCTTACCCCCGCCGCCATAGGGCATGTGAAACTCTACCTTATACTTTGCCAACTTGGTTTTCTTCTTCGCCACGTTACTCCACCTCCGGAACGATTTCGAGTTCCTCGTCAAGGAACTCCAGATAGTCAGCAACCAGTTCCTCATCGGTCTTGCTGTTCCACCCATGGCACCCTTCAATCAGGACATTGACCAAATCCCCTAAGTCAAGACGGTCAACTTCGTCCTGTGCCAGTGCTGCAATCGCCACGTCCCTCGTCAGTCTTTTCATTGTCGTTCCTCCTGTTTATGCTTCGTGGTCAAAGTTTCCGTCACTGTCAAACACAACTGACATGAACGGCACATCGTCGTCGCCATCACGATATACGTCAATCTTTATATCGTTGTTAATGCCCACAAAACCCTCGTCATACTTGAAGATAACGCCGTTTCCCTCAAGCATCTTCATTGCTGCTTTGAACTTGTCATAATCCGTATTTTTCTTTGGCATGATTGTTCCTCCTGTTTATAGTGCTGCCGAACCCGCCAACTCGTTTGCGTCCCTGCACTTCTGGCACGTCATTTCCTTGGTAAAAATGTTGTATGCCCTCACGCCTTCTGTGACTTCTTCTTTGCACACGCAACAGTGTGTTTCCCGGTAGCGTATGAACGCTTCCACCTCGTCAATCCGCTTTTGGAAATCCTCGGTGATGGGAATGACTTCCTCGACGTACTCCCGCCGAATGCCGGTCTCCTCCCCGTCGTTCAGATAGAACCCGAATATCTTTCCCCCACGCAGGTCAGACGAACACCCGAACCCCGACTGGCACAGGAAATATCTATGCTTCTTGTCGTGGAATTCCTTCTTGAGATACTTCTTCTTGACCAACACCAGTTTACCTTCCAATTCACCTATCGGCTCCACAATCTTCTTTGCTCTTGGCATGACTTATATCTCCTCGCTTATTGTTTTTGACATTGATTTTAACTCGTCGCATTGATTACTTAACACACTTTGCCAACTAAACTTCCACAACATAAAACCCGGGTTCAATAAGCCCGTCATTGCACAAGTTCTTCAGAATGGCTATTGCCAAATAAGGACCACCGCCGCCACCATCATTCAGTTCATCATATTGTTCCAAATTATCGTTCACCTCACCAGATACTTCGACAATCATGCCACCATGTTCTTCCTCGAAATCTTCCAATGGGAATGCCTTGCCATAAGTTTGCTGTGCCATTTGCCTTAATTCATTGAAATCAACCACGTTTGCTTCTACTTTACGGACGTTCATTTATTCCTCCCTCAATCGTATTCACAAAACAGAATTTTGTTTGGGCCTACCACAATCGAATAGCCCCCGTTGCCGCAGCCCGGATACTCGCTACTCCAGTAGACGAACTTCCCCTTCCACTGGTGACTCACGCTAATGTCACGCCCATGCACCCCGTCCCGTGACCCATCACGCATTTCAAAAATCTTATCCCCCGGGGTATAATGTGAATCCGTGTAGAACTCATTGTATTTTCCTATCCCGGCAAAGCGTTTCAAAAACCTCTGCATTACCTGATACGCCTTGCTACGCTTTGGGAAGTACCGAAAATCATTGCGTCTCCACTTGCCGCTAGCGTTCTGTCCCGACCCACCTTCCCACAACTGTATAATCCCTTCCTCGGTAATGAAATTCAAATCAAAGTGCTTCTTGAACTCGGCATACGAAGAAATGTGCACCGACTTCTTTTCCTTCTTGGTCTTCTTGATTGTTACTGTATCATACGAACCGAAATGATTGCACAGGAAATACTTGCGTGAATTGATTTTTTTAACCAGGTGCCTATCGTGAACATAAGTACCTCGTTCGACTCTGCCACCCTTATATGTCACTTCAAGCGTGCCGTCAAAGTCCCGCTCCCGCTTGGTGAACTCAGCAACAAATGTATCTATCGCCGCTTCACAGGCTTTTTCCCCAAAGTTAGCGTTAAACTCTTCCACTTTCAATATCTCTGTCTGCATTATATATCCCCTTCACTTTTTGTTTTTGACATTGATATTAACTCGTCCACTTAAATGTTTAACAGTTAATGCCCAAATAATACTACGCCCGGTATTGTAATTTCACTTCTTTTTTCACTTTCAAACGTCCTGTTAAACACTTCTAATACCGCCAGCGCCAGTTCAAACCTTCGGTATTTTTCTTCACCCTCCAGTTCTTTTTTCAGTGCAAGTATAACCTCACCGGGGTCCAACAGCCAAATCTTGTCACCGTAATAATCTGTAGCCCTCGTTTTATCACCGCTGTCATAATACACTTCAACGGGGCCGTTCAGTATGTGCGAATCGGGCACCTGCTGCTTGGGATTGTTCTCACTCTGGTGTGACAACGTAACCAAGTTCATCATGTGTTTATCCCCTACCTTGCACAGTTCAACCCGCCCCACCTCTTTGAAAAACTTGCTCTGTGGGTGCCATGTCCCGTACATCATAAGAACGTCGTATCCCATGGTAGTCTCCTTTATATGTTCACAGAATAATCTATCGTTACTAGATAGCCAGATTCCATCCCAAGTTCCCGCAACTTTTGTTTGACATTAACATTGTGAAATATAATATCATCACCTATAACTAAAGACTCACACGACAAGTTATCCGGCAGTTCATTATAAGAACACACGTCATATTGGTGCATAGGACGAAGATTGTCTTCAACCATTTCACCTTTATGCCCACGGCATGTAGGACACTTGCCTGCTTCTGGAACCACCATATTACCGCCACACGCCTTGCACGTCGTCGGATACATCACGCCGCCCACTTCACGTTCTTCCGTTCCTTTACCCTGACACGCATCACAAGTGTGAATAACGGCACCCGGGATAGTTCCTCCCCCATGACATTCCGAACAGATGCCGCCGTAATTTGTAAAGTCTTCTGCCGGGTCATAACCTTCGACGTGAATCCCTTTGTACTTCCCACCGATATGCCAGTTGTCCCAAAACCCGTCTGACCCCGAACGATGATGCGGGTTCATATACAGTGCTATCTGTTCACTTAAAACCTTAATGTCTTTGGGGACATTCGCCATCCACAATTCTGCGTGGAAGTGGAATGTACCCGTCATAACTGTCATCTTGTTCAGACACCCCAAGCAATACCTATCTGATATATTAGTAAACTGAACGTCAGATATACTGTTTCCACAATGATGACATGTCCAATTTTTCATTATGATATTCCCTCCCGCACTTATTAACTCGTCTAATCAATGTCAAAACCAATTTTTGAAAATTAAACTTGCAGCCCGCCACCCACACGAACACGCGTCACGCCATCACTCGAAAGTGGAGGTGTGTGTGACACTCACGTTTTTCAACTTCTTCATAGGGGAAAGTTGCTTTATGTCCTCAACTTTAGCGACCCTGCCCATCAGCTGGTCCACTCGCTCGAGTCATCAATCATCAGAATACCCCCCCCCATTTTTCCCTCCTGAATAACTGTCTCCTACATTACATTCAGGACGTGAAAAACGTACTGTCCAACCGCCAGCCTGCGGGCGGACGATCCCCAAAATCAGCTGGTCCAGTCATCACTGATCGGTACTGCCAAAAGATGCGTTTTCCCCTATGAAAGTCAGTACCAAGTACGACTCAATTTGTGACTCAAAGAGCGACTCTTCTTCGCTGCCCACCCCGCTGTGGGGACGACCCGGCCGATCTGCGTGCGTCATCAAACTCCCCCAAAATTTTCCCACTAGAATACCAACTCAAGCGATTGTATTCAGGTACAGATAATTTACAATCCAAAAAACATCCGGTGACATCCAACCAGGCAGATCAGCCTGCTACGAACTCGTCGTGACTCAAATGCCACCCCCTTCGGGGACGATCCGAACCGGCTGGAACTAATTCCACTCGACGTGCGCGCCGATGACTTTATTTAACCATTTCATTTTTCATAGGGGGAAGTTACTTTGCAACTAACAAAACCTACGAACTCGTTCTACGACTCTCGAAGTGTTCTTCGAGGATCTCGAGTCATCGAACACCAAAACAGCCACACATTTTTCCCCACCTGAATATCAACAAGCGTCACTGTATTCAGGTGGAATCTTTTTGGGGCATTTTTAGCCGTCAGTGAGTAGCCGCTGCAGGGCTCCTCGAGAGAACCACGAGCATTCTCAGACTCTTCTTCGCCCAAACTTAAATAATGTAATACACTTACAAAGGATTGTTCAACGGTAAAAACGCTTATGGCTGCTTGGTTTTTTGTGTAAAACACTTACATTAGGGGGGTCAACAAGAAAAACACATACAAAAAAGCCCCGCGTTTCTACAGGGCCTGATCATTTTCTTCTCAGCGGGCTGCTACTCAGCGAACATAGCATATTGTTACAAGGTAGCCATCCAACACATTCGCTTCAACCAACTTGTCCGCCACCTTGCCATCGAACATCGTAGATGCCATACGCTTGCCCTTCTTTGTGTTTGTAAGAACGTGTGGCAACTTTTGATGGAACACAGCACCATTGCCATCTAAAACTAGTGTATCGCATTTTAGTTCATTTGGAATCAAGTTCACAGGACACACCATGGGGTATAGGTCTTTTACCATATCCCACGCCATGCGATTCAAACGCTGTCCGCCTCCATCGCAAGTGTGACACGCTGACATTTTATCATAATCCCCCTCACCACCACAATCATTGCATACCGTGGGGAACGCAATACCACCTATCAATTCATTGCGTGAACCAGTTGCACCGCAAGCGGGACACGCCAACCTATCGCCACTGATAAGTTCCCCCTTGCCCTCACACACCTTGCAAGGTTCGGGGTTTTCTGGATCAATCGTGGGGTCATACTTCAAATCATGGGCTGAAAAGAATTTGTTTTGTGAATTCTGCACTTGATAATACGTCCAAAAGCAACGCTCAGGCTCGGCGTTGCCCTCTTTGTATGGACGCATAACCGCTTGCACCATTGACAATGCATCCGCAACGGACTGTGGCTTTTTAGGAATCCACACTTCACAATGCGAATAGTTTGTGTGTGTACCAATGTTTTCTTGGGAATCAGTTGCCATCTCTGTATCATCCTTAATTAGTTTTCTGTACTTATTTTAACTCGTCTGATTGGTTTTGTAACGCCAATAAAGAAAAAATATGTGTGGTGAGGAAGCATCCGATGAGGCGGCATACTTCCCCACACACACAGAAGAGATGGTACTGTTAGCACTACGCACTTGCAACCTTTTGCTTATAGTTCAACAACAGTTTAGCTAACTGATTAACGATTTCAGTAACCATGTAGCCCTCGGAATCCACGTTACCACCACGCCGACGACCACCACCTCTGGAATGAACAACCGAATGGAACGGGAACAGTTCAGTACCTTCTCCCGTATCCAGGAAGATGCCGAATGTTTCCACACCGTCACGCTTGCATTGAGCCACAACCTCCTTGGTGTAATCCTTCCACGCCCGATTAAACTTATAGGTGTTAGTATTGCTGTAATACGGCTCACCATCAGTAATCACGAAAAGGATTTTCCTGTCCGCATGAACGGTACTAAGTTCCTTGCGAGCCACGTCCATACATTCAGGAAGCGGGGTGCAGTTGTGTGTCCGCAACTGATTAACGTAAGGGATGATACCCACACAACGGCGATGCCTCGGCTTTATCACACCGTACATGAACGATTCGTTCCGTGAAAATTGGTCACGCTCGTCCTTGCCTAGATGCTCGCTATATTCACGCCGATTGCGGGTGACTTCCCCCATGCTCTTCTCACGGAAGAAAGCAAGTTCGTAATTCACTTGCAGATATTCTAACGCACCCGACATAATGTAAGACATATCCTGAACGAACGTGTCATTCATTGAACCCGAACAGTCAACAAGAATGGTGCAAGCAGTTTCCATAGACTCTTGCAGTTTTTTCGTCTTGAAAATACGGTCACTGCCTGTAAACACCTTGTAGACTTTGCGTGTGTCAAGACTCCCCTTCCGCCTGTTAGGGTTGACCTTGCGATAACTTTCCGCAACCAAGTACCGATGAATACGGCGTTTCAGTTCATCCCGCAAGGCGTTAAGTTTGTTGTACCTTGCATAATCAGCCTTGTCACAATCGCTCGCCTCAACAACTTTAACCTCATCGTTCTCAACGGCAGTCGGGGCAGGCATGATGTAGCCGACATTGCAATCCTCCATGTCTTTAATCAGGTGACTCAAGGCTTGCTGTAACAGTGCATCCACCACACCCGAAAACTCTGCGTTGTTCTCGTCCTGTGGGTCAGCGTTGTTCTCCTCCTCGACTTCAGTACCACCCTTGCCCTCGGCTTCGCCGTTCTCGTCGCTCTCGTCCTGTTTGCCTTCGCCCTCTTTACCTTCACCCTTGCCCTTGCTTTTCCCCTCGGCTTTATCGTCGCCGTCCTGTTCATCAGACGCTTCACCGTCACCGTCACCGTCACCGTCGCCGTCGCCCTCTTCGTTCTCGTCCTGTTCGTCACTTTTTTCCTTGCCCTTGCCTTTATTCTTGCCTTTGGGCTTTTCGCCATCCTCGCCTTCCTCACCATCATCAGTACCGTCAGAACCGTCACCGCTCTCGCCGTTGCCCTCTTCAAACCCCTCGTTCTGACTCCCGCTATTGCCGCCCATCGGCTGTTGACTCTGATTGCCCTTGCTGCCTTTATCGGACTTGCCCTTGCTTTTGGTACTGTTACCCTGATTATCACCGTCACCGTCCTCATTGCCCTCGGACGGTTCACCTTCACCCTCGTCCTGTGACATCTGGACTTGCCCGTAACCGCCGCCCTGTCCTTTTTGTTTCTTCCCCTTCTGCTGCTCTTCCTGCTGCTGTTCACTGTCGCCCTCGCCACCAAGTTGCTGTTTCATGGCTTCAAAGATTTCGAGCGTCAGTTCCCACCCTTCCCGTGAAGAACCCACGTTGCGAACACGGTCAAGGAATGGTTCCAGAACAGTACCAACCGTCTGCACGAACCCTTGGTCCTTGGACAGTTCGGCAACGTCCACATTGAACATGGCTTTGTAGAACAGCCACACGGCAACCGCACCCTCCACCGCACCCTTGCCCCAGTTGTTGACAATCATATCACGGTAGAAGTTGTTCATGTGATTCATGCGGTCTTCACTGCCTGGATATTTCTTGTAGATGTGTGTCTCGACCATTACATCCTCAATCGAGTTCCACAACGGTTTCAACATCTTGTGTGAGCGAATCTTCGCCTGAACCTCTTTGTCTTTCAGAAGGTTCTTATCCGAATGAAGGATATGACCCAGGACTTCGTGGTCAAACAGTGCATCCACCATCGTAACGTATTCAGGCGGAAGCATGTCGGGAATCTTCGGCAGACGGACATAGGACTCCATATTCGTACCAGCGGTCTGCTCCAGACTCCCAGCGAACACCACTTGAAGCCGTGGGTTGTGTGATATAACCCTTGCCGTCTTTGCCCACGCCCTCTGCCGCATCATGCGGTTATTGGTATGTGATAGCATTAGACTTTCACTCCTTCGATACGGTCAACAAGCCCTTTGACAACCATCTGCTCTTCAGGGGCGAGACCGTTCAGTAGTACCAGCTCATAAGCCTTTTTCAGGCCGAATGTCGGTACTTTTCGGGCAATCTCAATCAGTTTCCGAATCGAACACGTCCTGACAATCTGCTGCTGCTGATTTGCTTCCCGCACCTTCTTGGCAATCTCCTGCAACACCTTGATGTCTCCGTCCGCCAGTTCAGGCACAGCCTTCTTAACGAGGTTCTTCTCCATCTTTGCATCGAGATAATCCATGCCAATGAAGATGAGCCTATCCATGAAAGCATCGTTCAGGAGTTTTGTGCCGACATAGGAATTGCTATCGTCACCCTTCCCCGCAGTATTGCCAGTGAAATATATCCTGAAATCGGGGTGCGCCGTCATGGTCATTTTTAATTTCGCAAGCGTCAGGCGGCGAGCGTTTTTCTCAAGAACGGGGTGCAACACCTGAGCCAGTTCGGGCGTAAGAAAATCCGCCTCATCCACCAGAACCGACATACCATACTTCATGCACATCGGAAGAATCCCAGGGATGAACTCCGTGTAAGGCGGTGGCCCAGGCATCAGTTGCATGTCTCCGATGAAGTCCTCGGCATTGATGCCGTTGTGGGCGTTGAGCCTCACAATCGGTTTCTTGCGGTAAGCGTGGAACTGAATCACGAACTCCGACTTTCCGCACCCAGTTGGACCGTAGAAGTAGATGTTATCCTGCATCATGTCCAACTTTGAAACAAGGTCGAGAATCTCAGGTGGGAACACATACAGCGGGTTCAGCGAGGGGATGAACTGATTTATGTCGAAAACCTCTCCCTCATCCACACACACGCCGCTCACCTGATAGTTCTCACCCTTGCCGTTCTCGTCCACTACCTTGATAGTGGACTTGTTTTCGTTGACGACTTTGGCCACTTCCGTCAGGTCAACGCTGTCGGCGTTTGATGCGTCGGGGCGTTTTCTGATTGGACCACTACCGCCAACTCGAATCGTAGGGTTTTGACTGTTCATTCCATCTCTCCTTTACTACTGAATTTTAGTGTTTACTTCTCTTTTTCCCTTGCACTATATTTAACTCGTCCACTTGACTATTTAACACCACACTACATAATTATTTTTCCGCAAACACAAGATGCAACACGCCAACAACACGCTCAGGGGTTATGTCGTGAATCATTTGTTGAACCGACACAACACGCAACCCCCGGCACTTCACGCTACGAATCACAGCGGTCAGGACGTTACCCGCAACAGCGGGAAGTTTACCTATCAGAAGATTCTTTGACACGAATGCGTTACCGTCCATTGTCATTTCACAAGCAACCGTGACACCGTTGCCTATGTCGCCCGAAGGATAGACCATAAGATTAGTCAACCCATTGTCCTTTTTCAAGGCCTCGGCATTTAGTTTCATTTTTTCATACAACACGGCTCACCTTATTAAATATTGATTTTGACATTGATTTTAACTCGTCCACACAACGGCTTAACGCCTATCTGAAAACTATTTCTAAACAGCTAGACCCTATCTTACATTAACTCGTCTGACCCCCATTATAACACAAAAACCGAACACTAACACAAAAAATCTTGCATTAGTGTTCGGCTGTGCGGCCCTTACATTTGTATTGCTATCAGAATAATGTTCTGTTCGTCGGGAACGAAGTGTTCAATATCGTCGTCCTCAATCACTTCACGGAAACACGCTGCCAAGTCAATCTCGTCTGTTGCGTTACCACTGCCCTTCATTGCCGCTTTAAGCGTATCAAGCACGTTATCGGCAACATCTTCATACTTGATAAGGTCGTGGTCTTCACAGAACATCTTGACCTGATCTCGCACGTCGGCTTCAAACTTATCCTTTGTGGAATGAAAATGCACACTGTTGTCAGCGGTTGCAATCCCGCTCAAACATTGTATTACTAGAGCGTATTTCATTTACCTTACCTCACTTTCAAAATAATTTAGCAACTTGTTCAAACGCCCCTTGCAATGACCCGTCAGCCATCATCGGGGCAACACGCAACATCAGATAAGCAAATACGCCGCAACACATGAACGTGCCTAAGAAAAAACCGAACATCAGGGCACATCCACACATCTTGAACTTCTGCATGAATGTATCACCCGTTTGCGGCAAAGGGTTCGTATTCTGCCTGACCGTGTTTGGCAACGTAGTCTCTGACATATTTCTCCGTCCATTCAGGTGGAACTTGACGCATGTGTTTAACCTCGTTCCACGCATAGCCGTTTTCAAGTAACGCATTGCAGATTGTAGTTTCCATGTGGGTTGCGTTTGGATGATTGTAACGCATCAGCGGCACAATCAGTTGATTTGATTTCACCACTAGAGTCGGGGTCGTTACCATCCCAACAATGTAATCAGGTCGGCTCGGCTTTTCGGGTTCTTTCGGCTTCGCTTTGGCTTTTGTGGGGTTTTCAATCTGTTCGCCGTCTTGACCGTTATTCGCCTTGACACCCTTGATATGCTTGCACTCTTCACGCCGAAACTTCCACACAGGGCATGAACAGCCGTAAGTGCCATCGTCCCCTAGCGACACCGTATAGGTGTTCCCCTTGCTTCCCTGAACATCCCACTTTTTTATCCACTTAGGCATGTGTTCATCTCCCACAAATTTAGTCTACTTCATTTAACTCGTCCGTTTATGTTCTTAACCGATGTCAAACAATATTTTCAAAATCATGTCCCCCGAATCACGCCACAGTTTCTCCAGATCTTGTAGTGTCTGCCGCCGTTGTTCTCTTTCGGCTTCCTTGCGAACAGTAAACAGCAGACTTGTGAACCGTGTGCGTTTTATAATCGCCAAAGCAAAATCCTTCTGCACCGGAATCTCATAAGTTTCAAGCCACAGTTTTGTCAGTTCGGCAAACGCATCCCACACTTTGTATTGAACCTCATTGTATAGGCTTTTGACCTCCGGGAAATACGTCAGCAGTTCATCAGCGTCACCGCTCAACACCCACGGCATTAAAGTCTTGGGCGTAATGTTCCCGTTAGTCCACATCTTATGCAACGTCAGATACTTCTTGTTCTTTAACTTCCACCGATGATTGTATTGATCCCTGATAACCACGCCCTCGTTTGTCGGGTCATTGTCTTCTAGATATTTAAGATAGTCCTCAATCTGATACATTGCCGTGAAATTTAACTGTTCAGTCCGTTTCATTCTGTGTGTGTCTGATATGTCCATCATCGCCCCATTGGAAAGTTCAAACGCATCATCAGGGCTAACTGCGAAGATGGATAACAGTGCAAGTTTTGGCTCTTTGTAGAAACGAACAACCTTGTTCTCCTGTGTGCAAAGTTCAAATACGAATGTTAAATCCGTGGGCAGGTCAACCATCCAACCTATGTTTTGCTTATCCCACACATTTTTAACGTGCTGTTCCCACGTTATATCCGTGTCGTTCATTAGTGACTGGGCAAACGAACCTCTTGTATTGATTCGCCACTTGCCGCCGTAGTTATAAACTAATATCAGGGAGCCATCCTCTTTAACGGTGGCAACAAAACCGTTCCAGTCAAACTCGTCCATCAGTTCAGTGACTTCACCCCAATTAAAGAAACGATTGAACGCCTTGGCAACAATGTTCCAAGTGTCCTTTTCAAGGACTAACGCCCGACATTCCATTACTATCGGGTTTGTTTTGGGGCTGTCTATTTGACTGTAGTTCAGGATAACTAACGGGTCGATGGGGTGCTCGGCAATCTCAATCCCCAACTCGTTGTGCAAAGTTTCCAGTGTATTACCTGGAGTTCTTAAATATTCTTGAACATTCAACATTTGATTTTTCCTTTAACTGTCGAAGTCAACCCTTGCTACCGCCGCTCTGCCTGGGTTGTTGCTGTCCAACGCAACGTAAACGTAACCGTCGAGCCTGCCCTTCACCTTTTTGGGAATCGAAAAAATTGGTGCATTTATATCCTTAAGCACCGCCCTTAAATCATTGCCGAAGTTTGTCTTGCACATCTGACCCACGGCAACAACCGTTGACATTTCATCTCTTGTGCTACCGGAAGTCTTGCACAGTTCCTCGATAATTGCAACCGGAGTCACATCTTCTTTGTTTATCAGTTCAAGTGATTTCCAACCCATGACAGATTATCCTCCTACAAGGATTAACTCGTCCATTAGTTTATTTAACAACTGTTATCTTTTTATTCCTCAATCGGGTCATATTGGATCCCGGAAGCGTACACGCCGATTTCTTTCACCTTTTCCATTACTTCTTTGTCCCACTCATCCGCTATCGCATCGCCCACCGCCTTTGTTATCACGGCAACACGATTCTCACGGGTCTGCATCGTGGTCAGGTCACACTGCACATCGTCCAAGTGCAACGCTACCTGCAACTCGATGTATTCGTTTTTCCATTCCGTAATCTGTTTTCGCATCACACCCATGTTAAAACCCCCTGTCGGTTTACATCACACCATACTTTAGTTTCTTTAACAGCACAATGAACCAGTCGGGTATCGCCCCGCTCAGTTCGGCTACCTCAATGATTGTATCTACGTTAATGCGAGCCGCACAGTCGGCACACTTGTTGTTGTCCTGTTCAGTTGTGTTTGCTGAATCAAAAATAATCGGGTTTGAATTCTTTGCATCAAATCCATTGCCCACCAGATAGTCAAGCACATTGTCAAAAGGGTCAAGCCTCGTTGCCGGGATAATCCCAACTTGTTCCGTGTCAAGTTCAAATGGTTTTTTCTCGTTAATATAACCGTCCAACATTGCCTCAACTATGTCTTTGGCTTCTTTCAAGCCTAAGTCAGTCGTAATGCGCAACGCCTTAATCAAGGGTATCTTTTTGTCCCTGAATCCATTCTTGACACCCGTAATAAAAATCTTCATTTTACAACCCCATTAGTTGTGTTCACCACCGAACAAGTGACAGGGCGTGATTGCTCACGCCCCACCACTTTGTTCGTTTTGGTGTACTGCTCGCCGTTGTTACGCCTTGACGACCTTCAGCCCTGCGTTCGAGTAGGCCGCGGCCCCGGTGAGCTTGCTCTTCCCCGTCAGCACGTCAATCTGCTTCTGGTTGAGGGCGATGGCGGCGTTGATCTCGGTGAGGGTCTTGTAGCCGTGCGCCGGAATCAGCCCATGGGCGAGTTCCTCCCGCCGAGCCCTCAGATAGCACCTCGTGGCCCGCAGACGGTTGAGTAGCTGCTTTTTCGTTCCCTTCGGGTTTCTCTTCACTTTGTTTCCTCCTTCCGTTTTATTTTCTTTCCACTGTATTTAACTCGTCGGCTATTTAACTTAACACGGTGTCGGGAAATTATTTCTTTAATACAAGAAGCCCCAACGCTCTCAGTGTCAGGGCTCCAGGAACACACGCTTATTATCAATAACACCAATTTTAGGGACTCCTACACTCTTTAACACGTTTACTACAACTCATCTCGCAAATTTTACCATGAACTAGACTGCCCAATAGGTTAGACTGTCCACTACCACATACGATGCTTGTACGGCCGGGACCCAGTTCTTTCATCGTATAGAGGACGAATCTACATGAAGCGATTCTGTCCGGCAACCCCTTTCGTTTTCGGGGAAAGAACCCCTCAGAATCTTTTGCCCGGCACATAATAGGGCTTTTCACCCATGTCGCCAAGGACTTTGCGGCGTTCTGATACTAGGACCCGTCATGGCCCTTTACTTATCCGTCGTGGGTCTTTATTTTCTCAATTTTCTCACAACGCCCCCGTCCATGCTTGCGTTCAACACTTTGAATCACCGCCCGATAATCCATCTTTAACAGTGTGGCGGTAAATCAAGGCTCCGGCACCCGAATTTAATCAGGAACAGACGGGTCTTACCCATCATCATAACTTGGTTTGCACAAGTTCGCAGCTAGAATGTTTAGTTGAGGCCAGTAACCACCACCTTTCTATTCTGTGATGAAATGACGGCTGTTACCCGAACAGCCGCATGATGCCATTGCCGCTACACACAAATGATTTCACGATTGTCATGAGACACGAAAACGACACCTTATCTTCCTGAATGTCAATATCATGCCCCTTGACAGTGTACCTGATGTTAGCTTTCTTAAGTGTTGATTGAAACTTGCTGATGTCTGAGTGTGACAAGCCGCTGATAATCATAATCATCGCCTCCGTTTCGCCACACCCAAACTAACTCATCTGAACTATATTATAACGTAACTCCTTGAATTTGTCAATACTTTTTCTTAAACCAAGGGGTAAGTGTGCCGTCAGCAATACGTTGGTTCACAATGTTAAACAACTCAATTTCACCTGGACTCGGCGTTCCCTTTTCGCCCTGAATCCCCACCACCTCCATCTTATCTAAATCAACAAAAAGTAGGTAATCATCGTCTATCTCATCGTCATTGCAAAACAACTCCATGACACGCTCTGCATCCATATCATTATACACCCAATTCCCGGCAATACGTGCCGGTGCTTCAAACACATCTATGCCGGGGTCGTCGTCATCGCCGGGGCAAAAGAACGCCTTGTGCATACGCCCCGGCTGTGACCTTATCCATTCCGCACAAACCTCCTGTGCGGCATTGTATTCTTCCTGTGTAATCCCTTCGGGCAGTTCTACCATTTCACGACTCCTTTTTATGAACTAACACCTTCTTGGTGTCGTGCCACAACGAAACCTTGAACCCGAACAGAATCCACCCGCCGTATATCGTGAATAGGTTATGTATGACTGGGCCATCTTTCACCATGTCAGGCTCACGATACACTTGAAACTTGGGTAGCCACCACACTGGCCACGCTATCTGAAAAATCGTTGTAAGTGTTATCCCCTTCATTTCTTTTTCTCCTTGGTAAGTCTGACACCCTTCATGCTGTGCTGTTCACGCAATTTATTGACTCGACTCAACTTGCTGCGTGCATCCTTTTCCAACACTCTTATCTCTTCAATTACTGCTTGGGCTTCGGGACTAACATTTTTTTCAGGATAATTACACACAACAAATCTATCGCACTTGTGGCACTCCCCAACAAAACGCTTGGGTAGCCAACAGTTGTGCCTAAGTCTTTGGAAGATACGATTACCACTTTCATATTGTTATTAACTCGTCCCCTTCATAGTTTAACTTATAGTAAATCCATGAACCGCCCACGCAAAAATTCAAAGTCCATGTCCACCTTGGATTCCCCGCAAATTATCTGTTCGGTCTGTGTGCCGTCCTCACCATCAATTTTTATCCGATTGAACGGCACAACCCCCTGAATGTGTTTGTTCATGTATTCCCCAGCCATGTTTATAATCTCAATCTTATCGTCGCAGTCGGACACACACTTGATGTCCCTTACACCTTTTTCCTCCGTCCGTGTGACCATCCATGCCGCGGACAAAAACAAATAACCCCACGCATCGGTTTCTTTACACATCTTTTTAATCGCATCGGCAAGTGCATCTTTCTGCGTTTCTTCGTTCAAATCTATTGCTATTGCTACAATCGCCTTGATTCCTTCGTCACCTAGAAAGAACACAACCGGGGCAAGTTCTTTATCCCTGACCAAGTGCTGCTTGGCTATTTCAAATATGTCCTCGATGATTTCTTTTAACTTGTCCTGTTCAATCATGGTCTGAAGTCCTTTGCGTTTGTTAATTGCACTTGGATATTTGGTCTAACATGCACATGAAACTTGTTCAGTCGTTTGTTTGCCGCCTTCCACACTTTAACCGAAACGGGTTTCTTTAACGTGATAATGCGTTCCCACTCAGGGACGGCTGACTTGCAAAACATGAACTCCGTAATGCCGAACTCGTAATTCAAAATCTTTGCTGTATCTTTTCTGTTGATTGAAATGCCGTCGCTCACTTTTTCACCTCACACAATTTCTTGTATATCCAATCCATGAAACGTATGCACTTTTGTCCTGCCTCATTGTCCACATAAAAAAGTGAATCGGTGTTATGCACTTCGTAAGCCGACCCGAACCCCTTGCCTGTAAACAAGTAGAAACTTGCCCCCTCAAATTCCACCCGCCATATTCTTTTGTAGTATTCCCCGTGCATTGTCCCGTGGCAAGTCCCGAACAGTTTCTTGAAGGCTTCCCGATTGTCGCCGTACAAGATGTGTGAGCGTTGAATCCACCCCTTAATGTTATTAAAGTATTTCTTTTTTCCGTAAATTTGAACCCACTGATTGTTTTCCACAACCTCAGTTTGATTCAGTTCTTCTTTAGTAATTTTCTTTGCCATCGTTATCCCCTACATTATTTAACTCGTCCACTTAATACTTTCACCACGTTTCATTACTTTTTATATAATTAGTTTCTAACATCCTTTCACGCAATTTCAGTATTTCTCGTTCAATAAAACCATTGGTGTCTATCCCTGGGGATTCTTTTTCTATTCTTCTTGCCTCGTTAAATATAATCTGTATCGCATTTTTTACCTCCGGGTCGTCACCGTATTCTCCAATAAATCTTCGAGCAATTTCTCTGTGTCGATGATTGTTGCCGTAACTGTCACGCCTACGTTTTGACCCTACACTATCCCGTAGTCTTAACAGATGGTGCGTTATATATTCCTGTCTATCATAATCATCGGCCAAATCAGTTCTGCGATCTGCATCACGCATGATATTTTCAACCGCGTGCGATACACCCGGGTCATCCCCGTATTCATCTAAAAATTCATTTATGATTTTACGTTCAATTGGTGAACTACCATAACTATAATTGTATGAACAGTTATAGTTTGGACGGGCATAATCATCATCGTCATACATTCTTGGTCTATTATAATTTTCCTTAATACTCGGCGGCAAGTTATAATGTACTTGCCCGTTTTCACAATCACACTGCACGGGAAAAGTAAAGCCTGAACCTTCGGGTATTTCAACCATGACGGTTGATGTTCCCTTGCACTTTTCACATTGCTTCCAAGACATTAAACTATCTCCCCAGCTATGTCTGCCTTCTCCTTTTGCTTTGGCCATCCTCCCCGATAAAGAAACACTTCAAGTCGCAACGGGTCTAGGTCTGTGCTGTTCGGATTATCGCTTACACGGCGAACACCGTATTTAACGTGCATCTTTTCATACGCCTCGGCATGGTCGTATGCCATAACCCAACCCATTATCCGTCTGCCATGATATGAATATGTTCCCTCCCTTGCGTTCAGGGAAATACTTTCCGCAAGCCTCACAATGTATTTTTTCAGGGTCTTAGGTGGCATCAGTGTCGCTCCGTTGTGTCGTCCTTCTTGTTCTTCAGATAGTTAAATCCTATCACCTTCGCCATGCGGCCCGGGTATTCGTCGGACACAACCACGATTCCCTCCCTGATTCCATCCCACAATTCCGATTCACCGTCTGCGATGTCCTTTAATGTCTGGATGTCCTTAAATTCTGTTTCGTGGAACGTGACACATTCCAGACCAAGTTCATTGCACATCTGCGTAACTACTTTGGGATTCTGGTATTCGCCCCTGATTGTTATGGCGAACACCCTTAACTTAGGCATCGTTCCATAATCGAAGTTTTTCTGGATACCCCTTCCAAACGCTTCAAAGAAAAACTGGACTCCCCTCGGCAGTTCCTTCCCCTTCGTGGCTTCCCTGAACACACGCCAGTACAACACCTTCTCGTCCTCTTTCAGAACAAGGTTGTGACTCCCGGCGTACACTTCCCAAGTATCGGTTTCGGGGTTGCACATCAGACCGCCACGCCCGTTTGTGCCGTGTATCTTCTCAGACCAATAAATCGTTTCACCCACCCTGAATGTATGTGGCTCGTTCAGTAAGTTCGGCATCTTATAAAACCCTACGAAATCAAGCGGTATCTGCGTCCTCGGCAGTGCATCCCCGCCCATTTGATCATCAGGAGGATCTTCCCATTTCAGAATGTACGGCAGATAGGGTTCGACAACTGCGGGGTCGGCTACCAATCCCTCGGAACGATTGCCCCGAAGAACGCTGACCTTGATTCGCCCCTTGGACGTGTACTTGGTAATTTCCAATGCCTCGGTCAGTTCAAACGGCAGCACACTCTCCGGGGGGATGAACAGAACGCCGTCGCCCACCTTGAGCGAATCCCTTCTGACTACCGCCTGCCAACCCGTTTCCTCGAAACGCACAACGTCCAACGTGTCGGCGTCGAATGCGTTAAACACTTCCTTGACCGTCACCCGTTTAACGTAAGGCGACGGTTCCTTGGGAAGATGGAATATGTCTCGCTTGTAAGTAACTTCCATTTATATTTCCCCCTACATTATTTAACTCGTCTGACGTTTTACTTAACTTCTTTTTCTGAAAAAGATGTAATAAATCACGGCTATAATCAGCCCCAAAATTGCCCAACTCTTTACGCTGTTGTTATTGTCCATTGTGTCGCCTCCGTTTTACGGTAGAATTAAGTTCTCCAGTTCCTGCACCGTTCCGAATACGACATAATAACTGTGATTCCACGGAATAATCCGGGCGTGAATTGTTCTAAACTTGGTCAGCGATTTATCTGTTTTCAGGTAAGGTCCCCACTTGCGTTGGATAACCAGTTTCCAAATGCGAAAGCCTCGGTCTACTTCCACCGCCCGACGCACACCTACCTGAAAACTGTCATAAACTGCCACACGCAACATCTTCAGGTGGTTTCTATGCACCAGATGTTTAGTAGTCTGATATTCATTTAGTGGCTCAAACATTGAACTTTTTTCTCCTCGCACTTACATTAACTCGTCCACTTCGTTCTTTAACCTGAAATGAAAAACTTTTTATATGACGGACATCTTTGCCCCCGTCTTCGGGTCAATGTATTCTTTTGCAACTTTATCCTCATATTCTTTCATTGTCAGTGTTACCTTCTCGACGGGCTTCCACACCTTCCCTGCCCCACAATCTTCGCAATCTACGGGGAACGCTACGCTGTCACCAAATTCAGGGTAAGGCTTCTGCACTATCCCTGTCCCACCACACTTAGGACAGTCTACTTCTTGCACGATGGTGGCTTCCCATAAAGCAGGAGGCACTGGCTTTTCTTTGGCCTTGTCAAGCATCCCCCAATTATTTAATATGCCCTCAAGCTGTCTGTCCATATCTTCTTTGTCAGTCATTTGAATAAGCTCAACGTATCGTGTGTGCTATCGTTCTCGGTTGTGAACCGGGCGTGCTTGAACCCGAACTCGCCCAACTGAACGTGAATCGCTCTACGAACCGCTTCCAAATCACCGATTGCCTTAACGATGCCACGCCCCGCCATCCAATGCCAGTCAACCTTCTGCCCTGACATTTCACGCACAGCCTCCACGAACTTTTCTATGTCAGCCGTGTGTTCTGATGCAATGGTGAAAACGTGTTCGCCGTTGTCGTATATTTCCTGGTCGCATTTGTCACTCATTGTTCTGTCCCCTTTATCTCTTGAAGGTGTTTTTTGATTTCATTGAACACCTCGGTTGCCCACTGGACACAACTGGAATTAAACAACACACCACCCTCGCACTTCCCAGCCAACCCCGTTTTTATCTGATGAAAGGCGTTTCCTATCTTGGCTTTAATTTCCCCATCGTCGTGCGAAGGCGTTACCTCAAATGCCACCCGCACAAGGTCTAGTTCATTGTTCATTGCATCTTCGGATGATTCATCGGGGATAAAAATTCCAACCTGAACTGCGGAATAAGTTTTGTATTCATAAATCGCCATATCAGTCAACATGAGAAACGGCTGTTTGATTGTGATGTTACCTTTTATTTTTATCATGGTTTATTTAACTCGTCCAATCAGATGTTTAACCCAAACTTCTCCTTAAAGTGTTTCAGCACATTTCCCAGACACGTTGCGCAAACCAACGGACACGCCGCCGCTGCCCGGGTATTAAATTCCCCACACGCCACCAAGAACATCGTTGTGCCCTTCTCTTTGTGACACGACTCGCACTCGGATGGTTTATCGGACGTTACTGCCGTCACTTGCAACGTGTATTGTACGTTCATGTCAATCCTCCTTCTCCTTCAATTCCCTTGCATCCCCTTCGTGTCATGTGGCACGACTCGCATTTGTCCACCGTGCAGTTTGGCTCGCTGACAATGTGCGGTTCACCCATCTCTTCGTACATTTTCAACCGCCCAAGTTTCGCCCGACGATGAACGTCCTTATTGTCCTGCGGGTCGTCGGGGTCGCCGTAACAGAAGTACACCATCTTTCGATTCAATTTTTTGTCTTTGATAATGCGGTCAATCTCCATCTTGACGCCGCCCAAAACATGCGGAGCAACCCTCGGACTCGCCGCCCGTATCTCAATATAATGTGATACAAGCATACGAAGCCCTGAATCAAGTTCAACCTTTGTTCTCTGCTTTTGTGGGGTCAGCTTTTCCATGCTTTATTTAACTCGTCTGATTCATTTCTTAACCTGTCCACACGGATTGTTTTCCGTTCAACGCCATCGGGTGCTTAATGAAGTCTAAAAACCGTGACGGTCTTTTGTCTGTTTTGAAAACCCCTACTGCGTCTTGCATGTTCAGGATAAAGCGTGTTGCTTCCATCATGTACCCTGCATATTTTCCGCTCAATGTTTCGGTTACACTGTTTCGCACATCGGGATGTTCCATTATATGAACAAACATTTCCCAGAACTTCACATTCTCTTTGTCTATGATGATTCCACCTATATCTTTATTGACGTATGCTTCATGTGCCGTTTGCCTAACTCTTTCACACCATTCAATAAAATTCAAAGGTTCAAAGGGGTGAGTTAAAATATGTGCATGGTCTTGTGCCGCTTTCATCAGCGGCTCGTATATCATTACCCATTCATCCCACGTTACAGGAAGACCTATCCGCCTTTTCAATACAAAGTCTGTATCGTTTAACAGTGTCCACCCGTTGGCTAAAACCATCTTGTAAAACTCAACCTCTTCGTGTTCTATTTTTTGCTCAATTTTAATGTATGTCCCGCCGCCTTTACAGAACGTGCACATTGTGGGAAACGCTATTGCTTTCGGGTCATGTGGGTTGACATACTTAATCTCGCGTTCCCCCTTACATACCGGGCACACCTGTTCATAGCCTAAGTTGGCTTGAATCATTACGCCATCGTATATTTCCATCTTACGATTGATTATTATGCTTGCCCTGTTCACACCCGCACCCTTGCCGTGTATGTCTGTTCCAGATGGTTCAAGCAACGTAACGTAACTTCGTGTACTCCCTTTTCTCTTGGAACAACTATTTCCTGTTCGTGCCACGCCCCACACTTCGGGCAAACGTGCCGATGCTTTGTCTTTTCATTTTCCATTTGCCAACCATCCGTTACAACCTTCATCGCCTTATATAGTTTGTCTTTTTCTTCCTCTGTCGGGGCTTCGGCCATAGCCTCTATCTGATTGACAAACCATTCCATCCTGTCGTTATTTTCTTTCAACTCTTCAAGATGTTTCTTTTGTGCTTCTTCTGCTTCTTTTGCCTCACGCTCCAACTCCAACGCTCTGTTTATCAGGAACGGTTTGAACTCATGGGCTTTCCCCTTCAAACAGAACCCGATGTAAACGCCAAGCACCCACCCTGAATATTTGACAAACATGACAAATGAATACACAAACGATGTCACCCACGCATGAACGATTAGGCGTGTGAACAACACGAATTTCAGGTGCATAATTTTAAGTTTGTATCTCACTGCCCTTCCTCCTACATTATTTAACTCGTCAGTTCACTTGTTTAACATTTTCATCTTCTGTAAGACTTTTTGCAATACACAGCCCGGTGGTATATGCCAATGCCGCACCGAATAAAACTACACACGACACCGCCACCGACATTTCCATCGTCAGCCCAGACATAACCGACACCATTAGTATCACCATGCTGAACATCGCCACCGCAATTATAGCCCCAATCACATAAGACAAAAGTTTGTTATACACCGTTTTTCCTCCTACATTATTTAAATCGTCCGAACTTTAATTTAACGTCATGTCATATCCCTTTTGATTTCCTTTTTATTGTCTTTAGCATACTGCAATGCTTCCTCAACTTGTTCCCGTGTAAGATGCGGGTATGCTTCAAGCACCGCATCCACGCCACCGAAATCATTGTTCTTAACAACGAGCCACACAGGGATCCTGGTGCCGTCTATTCGTGCTTCACCACCGCATGTTCCGGGGGTTTTAACTATCATTGTTTACTCGCTTTCAAAGGATTGCAATGCAGAGTAATTGCCGTTCTCATCCCACCTCATCCTGCTCAATCGTTCAACCCTTTCAGCCGTGTCACGACTGTCGCAATATATAGCCATGTAAAACACTTGGAACGACTTGCCGCCGAACTCAGTGTCAAGATACCCCACGGCGTACATATGGGATGATAATGCCTGCAACAGTCTTATCAGTTTCGGGGAAAACGCTTTGTCACCCACGGTTCCACACATTGTTTCTATGGGGAACATTCCCAAATCTTTTGTGGGGATTCTCACCATGGGATTGCCATCTTCACCACCTGACAGCATAAATGTTTTGTGAACGTCGTCCGCCGGTGGGTTCTGCTTGTAGTCTTCCTGATATTCTTTTAGATTCATAGCCTTTCCACCTTTCCTTTTTTTCCGATTCGGATGGGCTGTCCGTTGCGTATCTTGTATCGCCTCATGTCACTAGTGTTGCCCCCACTGCACACACACTCGGAAAAGTAATCCATGTATGCCTTGGAGATTGCCTTTATGTTTCCACTCGCTTCCGCTATTGTTATCCGTGTGCCCCACCATGCACGTTTGCGGTTCATGCACGTTTCACAATATATAATCATCCCCAACGCAGACCCTAGAAGCATTAGGATAACAATGTTTTCGTTCATACCCACTCCACCTCCAATTTATCCCCCTTTTTCATATTGCAATTATAACACATCGTTTGGTAATTGTCAAGGTAATGCCCCCCACCCTTGCTTACCGGAACGATGTGGTCTTTTGTTATCAGAACCTCTTTTCCTTCGGCGTCTATTCCATACAGATTGAAGTGGTATCCCTTGTGTTCCTGTTTAACGCTTGACCTCGATTTTTCCTTTGCAAAGTAAGTACCTTCCAACCCGCACACCACACACTTGCAACCCTTGGCGGCAAACGCCTTGTAACGGTCACTCGCCATGTTTACCAAGTCGCCGTCAAAATCCACCTTTTGATTCTTGCCTACACCCTTTGGAACGAATTTAACCTGCGCCAAAACAAGCGGCACAGGGTAGATTTCCTTGCGGCACATGAAACGCCCATTGACTATGATTAAATACTCTTTGGCTGTCATGGTTTATTTAACTCGTCTGATGTCAACTTCAACATTCAATTCTTTGTCCATCGGAATATATTTATCATCATGGTCAACCCACCCTGAAAATTCATTTTTCCACGAAACATATTTCCCCTGAATCTTTTTCTTATATGCTTTGATAAACACATCTATGTCTAAATACACACCATCTTTTTCACACAACGTCCCTCCAAACACATCGTTCCCATTAACGACGGCTACGTTGTAATATCGTTTTATTGTTAGTTTTCCTTTTTTTCCAAATTCTTTTGTGGTGATAAGATTTATGTTTTGTTTCAAAACCTCCTGCAACAATACGCCCACGCACCACCCAGTAGACGATGGATAAACCACAATGTCTTTCGGTTTAACACCCTTGATATAATTATACTCCCACAGAAGTTGATTTTTCATTTCAGTAACGTGTATATCTTTCAAATACTGATAGACGGCTTTAACCGATGGAAACAATTCGTTCTCTGCCACCCTATATACAGGGTCAACACCATCATAGTTTTTGGAAACGTAATAATAACGGACGGTATTCGGGTCTACCTGTTGCTGGCCTGCAAGCCCGACCACGGTGCATAAATCCAAAAACATATATGGGTTATGCGTTTCACCATGAATCACGGAAAAACGAAGACGTAAAACCCTTTGTAATTCTTTATACTTGTATTCAATCGGCTGTATGTTCATGGTTTATTTAACTCGTCTGATGGTTTGTTTAACCGTCACTCTGCGATAACTTCGTAAACGTGAAACACGAACTGTGCATCCTGCGGGAAGAACGCACCCAAGAACTCCTGTCTGTAATCCTTGAAGGGATGTCCTGTTCCGTATATGACGAACTTGCGTTCCTCGGTTTCCGTGATGTCGGCGTCCACTTCAAACCACACGCAAATTGTATTGCCCTGTTCACGCACTGACCGAAAGATTGCACCCTTGGGCAAGGTCAGTGTTGCCACATCCTTCGGCTCGTTAGTAAACGCTTCATACTTGTAGATTGTTTTCATTGTTTCATCCCCGTATTGATTTCCCACAAGATTCCTTTTTTACCTTCCCCGGCCAACACACCATACAACTTGATGATTCCTTTGTTCATACTCACCATGTTCCTGTCTGCAACCGTCTTGTCCATTCTTACTATGCCATGCAACTCACGTTGCGAATACCATGTGGATGTATTTCCACCGCCTATCCCAGGCATTATGCTGAACGTGTCTATCTGGTGTTTTTCTTTTTCGTGAAAATCGAACTGCTCCTTATCTTCATTCCACAGCCCGATTGAAACCGTCAGTTCCATAATGTGTTACTCCCCGTCGTCTTTGCCCAACAGCGAATCCATTTTCCCCTTTGCCGCCCTCAAGTCCTGACAGAGCGACTGTATCTCGCTGGCGAACCGTTCCGGAACTTCGGACCCGAACCCGCCTCTGAACTTGTCCAACGCCTTCGTGACTTCCCGCCGCAGCCCCCGCACGTTCTTGGCGAAAGGCTTATCTTCTTTGCTGAACGTCACAACCTCGCAACCGTTTTCCCGGTCACGTTCTATCTTTGCGGCTCGGTCAAACCGTTCATGTTCCTTCTGTTCCGCAACTGTGATTTCATTCTCGTCAATTTGATTCTGCATTGCAAGTGCCTCCCTTTGTTGTCTTGCACCTTATTTAACTCGTCCGATTCACTGTTTAACAATTACGTTGAAAAGATGAGATGCTCGTAGCCTTCCTTTTTGGCCAGGTCCACCAGTTTCAGCAGTGCACCGGAGATGTCCTCGCACTCGTCCTTGCTGAGAAAATCGTTTTTCAACCACAACAGGTAGTAACCTGCGAAATCGTTGTTCCCGTCCACGCACGACAGCGTGTATGCGTTGAGCCAGTCTTCGATGTCTTCTCTCGTTTCCTTGTCGAATTTTTCCAGGTCAACCCACCCCACCTTTGACCCCTTGAAAAACTTATTTGTGATTTTTGTTTTCACTGTTTTCTTTGCCACGGTTCACGCCTCCTGTGCTTCAAACGTATTTTCGATGGTGTTGATGATGTTTTTCAACATTTCATTTTTCTGCTTGAACGAAAATTCCACCATCACATCAGCTTTGGGATTTTCATAGAACACCCCGATGTATTCCTCGACGGCTTTGATCGCTTTTTCAAACTGCTTCCGAATCTTTTTCTTATCGTCCTTGTCGGTGTATAACACCCTGAACGACATTGCCTCTTCTTCTTCCTCGGTGGGGTCGGCATCCATTTCAGGGTAGAAATACACATCCACGAACTTTGTTTTGAACCCGCCGAGCAGTCTGTTCTCCAACACTTCGGAGACTACGACACCAACCACGGCGGCACTGTTTACCTCAATGTTTGCGCTCAATAGCCCTAAGTTTGTGTTTGAACCCATTGTGGTTTATCCTCCCACGTTATTTAACTCGTCGGATTGACACTTTAACCAAACCTTGCCACAAATGTGGCTGGGCCTTTACCTGATTAAATCAAATCACATATTCCTCTGCTTAAATTCGTCGTCTAACGCTAGTTGACACACCATGGGCAAACTGTCAAATCTTATTCGCTTGCCCAAGTGCTTTGATGATGGTTTGTCTATGGGCTGATTTTGGGATGAATCGGACATATACACACCCTGCGGACTGTTGGGAGTTTCGCTCATGTGAATAAAATCGTAATAGGTTGTCCACCATTCCCTTGTTATGGTTTTAGCCTTATATCCCTTGGTGAACACCACGGTGTACCTGTCCGTTGTCTGTCCCCCATTGTCGTAACACCTTATGCCGGGAACGTCTTTTTCTTTTGTTGCCACTTTGATTTCACGCTTGGGCGTGGGCTGTTTCCCGCAAAGGCAAAGTGAGGGGAATGTTGCCTCCCCGATTGTTACGTCTACTATGCCAGTGTTATTACAGTGTTTGCACATGGTTTATTTAACTCGTCGGATTGATTGTTTAACGCAAACTTATCTCCCCCACATAAACGAGGGGAACGGGAATGGGAACGGCATGCCCCGGTGCTTTTCCTGGGACCCCGATGCCGCCTCCATGATTCCCTTGAACGCCTCGGAAAGCCCTTCCACAATTTTCTTGTTCCGAACCATTTCCTCATCAGCGAGCTTGCCTTTTGTCCCCTCCAGAATAAGGGGGCGATACTTCCCACGCATCTCGTTCAACAGCACGAAGATATTGTCATGTGCCCCCTGACGGATGGGTTCTTTGTAATTATCATTCAATTCTTTTTCAGACAGAAAATTATCTATCCGTCTGTAAAGACTCTCAGCGTTATGGTGAATCAGTTCTATGGCCCGGCGAACATTGGGTGTGCCGCCGTCGTTCAAGCATTCTTTCATTTCATCAGGGCGTCCGATAATCTTTAGTGTCTTAACGAGAAGGCGGTGTTCGTAACTGTTTATCGCCCCCGCTTTTGCCAGTTCATCCCGTTCGTCTGCGATAGCTTTTACTGACTGTTGACTTGAACGCAATTCGTACTCGGCGTTCTGAAGTTGACGTTTGATTTTCTTGTTCTCCTTCTGCAAGGCTGTCACTAAATCTATGGTACTGACCAGCTTTTTGTTCTTCGCAACCGTCTTTTTCGCAGCAGCCACCTTTGCCCGTTCCTCCCTCGCCTTCTTTGCCTTGGCGGGGTTGCGTGTGCAATCGTGGCAATATCCTTCATCCTCGCATCCTGCACAGGTGTCCACTTTTTTCTTTTTCGTTGCCATTAGATGTTCCTCCCTTGTTTGTTATACCTTACTTAACTCGTCTGGTCGACTTCTTAACCGTTTGCCGACTTTTTCACGTTGGGAATTCTCCCCTTGTTTTCGGCCCAGTCCTTCAGATCTTGCAGTGTGACCCAGCCCCAATGGTTGTTCTCCTGGTCCATGGGGTTCAACCACCACATATACCCTTCGGGTACATCGTCATTCTTCCTGATGCTCAAAGCGTAATACTGTTTCCCCGCCTTCTGCAACAGTTCCTTGATGCCTGTCTTCGCCTCAAACTCGGCGGCGTCCTTTGCATCCTGATGCGACTGCCGCATTGTTTCGTCTGCTTCTTTCGGCACCTTGTTGAACACGCACACCATGAGTCCTGCGTTTTTGAACACACCGCCGCCGCCCAGCCAAATGCTTGCGTTGCCGCTGTTCAGAGCGTTGTATAGTTCCTCAAGCCTGTCTGCGTGTTCTGCTCTTGCCACAATCTGAAATGACCCATCATCCCATGCGGCGGCTACATCCTTGCGCCGGGACAGGTCTTTGTTGTACAGGGATTCCACTTGCCACTTGATTTCCCCGTCCACCACTTCTTTCGGGGTGTTCAATTTCCCTTCCTTCTCCAGATAGTCGAATCGGTAATGCTCATCAAATGTCAGAACTGCGGTTCTCTTGTTCTTGATGAAGTGCAGTTTATATCCCTGACGCAATTCACCCGTCTTGTATCGGGCGATGCCCATGGCGTTGTCGTCCATGCCAAAGGCTCTGCGGGTTTCCTTGATGCCCCATTCATGCTCGGAACAGGCGTCGGCACCCAGATTGACGCCGATTACCACACCTTCGTGTTCCAGAAAATCTGCTCCTAATGTTGCTCTCATGTTTTCAGCCCCCCACCTTTTCTAACAGGCCCACCGGCACACGCCACCGTCTGCCATTGAACTCGACAACGGCGTTTGTCCGCTTGAACTCTTTGATAACACCCTCGATACCCAAGAACTTCACTTCCCCGGGAATCGTCACCTTGTCGCCCACCTTGAACTCGCTCCGTTTCACAAGCGAGTCAACTGCGCGTTTGTTCTTCCTGATTTCCCACACACGGTCAGACAATTCTTTCAAATCGTCAATATCCAGTTTGGCCACTTCCGTAATGAGTTCTTTCGGAATCATTATGTCGCTCCCTTTGTTTTATCCCTCACACTTTATTTAACTCGTCTGATTCACTATTTAACGCTATGTCAATAAATTGCGGGTTCACTATCCCACTCGTTCCATTTCACCTTGGACCAATCACATGTGTATTGCATACTTTCCAAAAACATATCGGGGTCTTTTTCAGCATAACAATATTTGCATTGACACGTTAATGCGTCGGCTTTTTTATCTGCATCAAATTCATTTTTATCCATGCCCCAGTGCTTATAGCTTTTCAGCACAAACGCTAAAATCTTTTTCTTTGTTGAAGCAGTCAAATTATCAAAGTCAATACGATACATCTCTAAATCGTCTTTACAACACATTACGGCCGCATTTAATTCGTAATACGGCGAAAAATAATGGTCGCTTATCTTGTCGTGAAAGATGATTGCAACGCCGATACCACCACTCCCTAATTTTACCTGGTCATTATCAAAATCTACTTTTTGCCCGTATGCGTTTTTATAACACTTGTTCCAAAAATCAAACCACGGGCTAACGGGCTTGGTTTTTATTTTATCTTTTGAACAGGACAAACATAAGGTGGGGAACGTAAAGCCCCCCACCTTGGTGTCTACAATTCCTGTCCCTTTGCAATCTTTGCACATGGGTTTACTTCTGGTTCATCTTGGCTTTCAGTTTCTTTCTCTGCTTTGCCGCACCGACCCCGACGCCCAGCTTGGCGTCCAGTTTCTTCAGCCTGTCCTCGGGAGTCAGAACGCTGTACTCGGCGTTGCGTGTGTCTGCCTCGTCCTGGCGCTTGCGCCGTCTCGCATCCATGCCATGCGGAGCCGCTGTGTGTGCATAACTCTTACGGGTCTTTCCTTTTCCTTCTTTCACTTCTGCCATTGATTAACCCCTCCATCCCTGTAGGAACTTCACAGAGGTATTTTGTTTACACTTTAATTAACTCGTCCATTATTCACTTTAACACTTATTTCATAATCCTCCCGACCTGCTGAAAAACTTTTCGACTGCCAACTGATATGTCTGCACAGATTCTTCACGACTGGAACACATCAGCTTTATCAAGTTGTGTATCTGCTTTATGCTTCTAGGTGAGTCCAACCACCCAATCACTTTGTTGACTTTTTCTTCACCACTTAATCCCTTATAATCTTCCACGTTTGACATGTCTTATTTAACTCGTCCTCCCTTCTTCTTAACACACACTGATGTAATATCGTTCAACATCCTTCCGTTTGGAAACCCTCTTCATCATATTGATAAAATCGTCCAGTTCTCCTAATGTTACCCGGGCATCATCAAGCGTAAGTTTATATCTGAAAAGCCCTACCTTGCGGGAACATATTCCTTTTTTATCCACGGTGTCCATGAACGCCACGAACTTCTCCCGCACCTTGTTCGCACGTTCTATACTTGCGTTCCAGTCGGGAATGTGAATACCCAACTCACCACAAGTATCTATTCCACGTTCCTTATGTAAAAGGTCACAAAATTCAAAGTAGCCCATGATATGTTGCAGGTCGGCACCCTTCATCATCGGCATTGCTTTTTGTGCCAACTCAAACGCTTTCTTCTCTAACATCTTGAGATGACTAGGTGCTTTCCTTATCTTGGGGTCGCCTACCGATTCGTTTAAGACTTGCCCGATGTCGCCGCCCATCCAACCGCCCCTATACCACGTTGCTATATCCCCGGGCAAAGTGCCTACATCTTTGCAACCGTCTTCTGATTTATCCTTATCGAAGCACGTTGAACAGTCTTTACCCCCGCCACAATCATCGCAAGAACCCTTTTGCATGAACTCAAAATGTGCTTCCTGAACCTCAACGGCGGTCTTTCCCCTCGGTGTTATTTTTAACTGAATACTTATTCCCATTTAGATTACCTCAATGTTTCCTGTTTTTCAAAGTGGTGCGCCATCGTTCCACCTGCCATTGTTCCTAAGTAGATATTATAACACTCATCGCAGTAAGAGTCAACCCCCTTTTTACCATTTCCACAAATGGGGCAGTTTGCTTTCAGCGGGTCTTCTCCCCTGTAAACTATGTTCAGGATGTCACAATCACATATCGTCGGGAACTCTGCATCCCCCACTTTCTTCATCCGGTTGCCGGTTCCATTACACCTCTGGCACGGTGTCTGTTCAAATTCAGGACAATACAAATGCGCCGTCAATATCGCACCTTTGGGCTTTTCCATTTCGTCCTTGGGGATTTCTGATTCAAAGTCTGGGGTTTCGTTTCCGTCAGCTAGGTCACACGTTGCCCTCTTGCCGCAGTTATTGGCAACATTGCACCGGAAGTTGTTCATGTCCACGGTCAAGAAGTTCTTTGTCTTGACTAATATTCTGCCTATGAAAACTTGCTTGCTCATGCTTTATTTAACTCGTCGGATTGATTGTTTAACTGTATTGCTTTTCACGCTTCTGCAATTCTTTGATGGTCTTGCTGATAAGTGTTTTCAGATTACTTTCGCAAAACTTTTTCGCCTCCCTGATGTTCCCTCGCATTGCGCCCTTCAACCCTTCGTCGTTCATTACGACCCGTGCGTGATATATGACTCCCTCTTTGCCCCTCCGTTCATACAGCCGCACGATTATCATTTGCAGATAACCTAGCGAACAGTAGAACCCTTTACGCCATGCAGATTGCCCACCTTCCGCCAGATAGGGTGTCCACCCCGGCAATGATTTCATTCTCTTGATTTCGGGCATTGTCATTCCCCTCACACGGAGATGTTCTTTGAACCGCACTCCGGGCATTCCTCGACTTCGTTGACGCCGTATCCTTCCCATGCGCAGTCTGTGCAGCGATATGGGTTTTTCACTCGTTCAGGCGTTTCTGACATTGATGTTTGCCTCCACTAAGATTTTACTTCTCGTTCACGAACCGAAGATGGCTTTCATGCCGTATATCTTTTCCGCCACAAACGATTTAACTCGTCTGATGATGTGTTTAACACTTACCCCTTGAACATGTCTGTCCGCACACTGTTCGATGTCTGTCCCTTCCATTCGTGGATGTTCTTGTATTTGCCCGGGTCAAACGGGTTCGTCTGGTGCAGCCGTCTGCAATCTTCCACTTCACGTCTTGCGGCGTCCCCCCAAAATTCCTGATTTTTCTTTGTGTTTTTGCTTTTTCCCATCGTTCCAAACCCGCCAACAGGCTCACCATTGAAGTACACATGGACGCTACCCACGCCCCATGTTACCGTCCACGGGTCTTTGGTGTTGTTGTGAATGCTCTTTTCAACAAAATTCAGATTGTCACTCCCGCACAATGGGCAGCACCCGCTCGAGTCCTTGACCTCTTGGATTTCAAGTTCGGCGTGACATTTCCGACACGTCGCATATTGGACATTTTCAGGAACATGGCTCATGATTTCACCTCTACTTCATTTAACTCGTCCGTTTCATTCTTTAACCTTCGGTAGATACTTACAGCGATGTGGCGGTTCTTGATTTTCTAACCGACCACCTGTGTCTGTGTTTGTTCTGTTTCTCGTTTCATTTTCTTCTGTTTTTCTTTCCAAATATCCTATGTATTCCGCGTCGTTCAGGGTAACCCTGCCGCTCCCCTCACACCACCGACACGGACACGTTGGTGCGCCACCCGTCCCATCACACCTGGAACAATTCACGCTATGATTGTTTGTTGTATCCCCGAACCCGCAAAATGGAAATCTTGCCATTTTCAACCCCCTGGATTACAAACGGGACACCGCATCCCGGCTTTATATCCTGTTCCCCCGCACTCGCCACATGCAAATACCGTTTCCTGCTCCAGGACTTTTATTGAACGTGCAATCTGCTCAAGATGCGACTGGATATAATACAAGAACACCGCTATCACCCCAAGAAGTATAATAGTCATTGTTCACGTTCCTCCTACGCTATTTAACTCGTCCGCTTTCCTTTTTGACGGGTTGCTTCCAACATTTTAACACATTTGCGTTTTGCCCTGTCCAACAAACCTCTGTCACCGATGTATTCTGCTATGTCGCACAAGACGAACGGTGTTTTCATAAACTGTTTCTCGTTCAGTTCAATGACATCACTCAATACCCGTTTCATTCTGTCCCTGCCATCACACATGATGATTGTGCCACCCACCGTTTCAAAGGCACACAACTCCTTGTCACCTATGTGCACGGCACAGTATGTTGCTCCATCTTTAATCAGCACTTCTCTGTCCACGTCGCACTCTTGAAAATCTGTTATCACCCCGTCTTTGACAACCTGAACATACAGCCCGTATTGACCCATTGATTCAAACACGGGAATACCGAACCCATGATTCCCCGGTCTCGGTCTGTAGATTCCGACGCACGTTGCCGTCAAATGTATCTGCTCTGTTTTCATGCTTTATTTAACTCGTCCGTTCAGTTCTTTAACTTCGTTTAACGCTATGGCCAATGCCATCTTGTGTATCAGATTTCCACTCTTCTGCCCGTTATAATCAAATGTGCTGAGTATGTTGTTCAATGTGTCAACCTCTTCACTGCCGGGAAACCAGTATTCAATAGTGGGTATTGTGTTGATGAACACTCCACGCACCCCGTTTATTTCGTGGATGTCCACCCTGTCCTTCGCCAAGGCGTTTTCTATTCGCTTGATGATTGTTTCAATCATTCCTTTTTTGTTTGGCATTTTCATAATGATGTTCATGTCCCGGGTTCCAACGTGAACCACGCCTCCCGAAACAGTTCTTCCCTTCTGCCCACACCCAGGTGCTTTTCCCAAAATTCCTTTATTATTTTTTTCTTTTCTTCTTCTGCCATTCCACGTGTGATTTCCCACTCTTCCATGCTCAACGCATACGCCTTTTTCCGTTTGTCCTTCGGGGTGACTATCACTGTCCCCATGGCGTATTTGATTGAACGGTCTTCACACACGCAAATCTTGACGCTGACGTTTGCTTCACCGTCAGGGATTGTTATTGTTTTAAGTTCAACCGTCATTACGTCACGATACATTGTTCACGTTCCTCCTACTTTATTTAACTCGTCGAGTCTATGTTTTAACCTACTTAATTATTTCATGCCCAAAAAATACAACCCCCGACCCGTCGCATGGTCCACACTCCGAACCCGCCACTCTACCTTCGCCGGAACATACTAAACATTTTTCCCACTTGCTTATTTTACCGCATTCGTGAAATCTATTGCAATTACTACATATCAAAACTCCACAATGGGAGCAAACAATCAATTCCACGAATCCTGAATCTTTACATTCACTACATGTCATTGTGTCTTTTTTCTTTATCTCTTTCACTTTCGCCGCTGCGCCCGGATGTTCTTTGTTACCCTCAAAAAATTCCATCTGCCATTTGAACGAGGCAGCACTGTGTATTTTGAATGCAAGTTCTTTATTGCCCCCGCACTTATCCAGTATCCACCTGGCAATAGTTACGGCTGGCTTCATCTCTTTGATTTTCTGATATACCGCTTCTGTTAATGCTTGCTGGACTTTTTCTTTCATTTGTATTCCCCCGGCGGCAACCCTTCATACAACCACCACGGCTCCCATTCTGTTTTGCACTCGCCCTGACACTGTATCAATCCCTTTTGGGGTTCACCGTCCGTCTTGACTTCTTTGCCCATTCCTAAATCCAACCAACCGTCCTTGCCCTCCCCGTTGAACCCTAGAAAATCAACGTGTGCGTTGACAACCTCAACTACTAGGTTGCCGCCGCAGTTCGGACATTTGTTTCCTTCATAGTTCTTTGTCATGGTTTATTTAACTCGTCCACACCACACCTTAACACTTACGTCAACATCTTTGCCGCCACATCCCTGCGAACCTCAAGAATTACATTATCAGGGCTAGTTATTATCTGTGTCTGCCACACCCGCCTTGTTGCCTTATGCACTACGGAAACAAAATACCCGTAACTTGTAAACTTTGAAAACACCTGAAATTCATAAGGCTTCCCACCTCCGAGAAGCCTCTCCAATACTGCAACTTCATCTGCTATGATTTGATTCCCCGTCATTATTCTCCCTGCACTGCGCCATGAATGTCCTTGACCACCACACGCAGCAACGCTACCCTCGCATCGGAATTGATTTTATACGCGACGTTTGCCTTGTCGGGCAGAATCGCCTTGTTTTCTTTTTCTTCTTTTTTCAGCAGTTCCAGATACTTGTTGTGCAACTGTGTCACGGTCATTGTTCTTGCCCCCCACACTTATTTTAACTCGTCGGGTATCTACTTTAACGTCACGCTTTCCCTTGAACCACAATGGCTCTGACCCCAACAAGGTCGGCAAGCCCTATCGTGAACGTGTTGCAGTCGTGTTCAACCACCAGATTGTTTCCACTCAGCGAAGACAGAATTATATGGTTTGGCGACAACTTGCCCTCGACTAAAAACTCTTCCCCGCAAACACGGCATCTGTAAAGACGCACACACCCCTTGTATTTCGTTACGCTTTTCGTTGTGTTTTTAAAATCTTCACCACGCCGTAAGTTTTTATTCATTGTATTTCCCCCTACTTTATTTAACTCGTCTAGTTCAATTCTTAACTTACAACTGCCCCACGATGTCCTCAATGTGCTGAATGATGTCGGAATCATCGAACGGGAATTTTTTGCAGGTCGCCAACACCCCGTTGTCAATTTCCCACGCAAGGTTGTATCCCTCGTTGTCCTTCTGCTCTATGTCAAACACTTTGGCATTTTCCGGGTCGTCCTCGAGATACACCTTCACTTTGTTCTTTCCTGTTTTTTCAAGCACCAGAACGTGTTCCTGTTCGTTGCCGTCCGTGATGATTTCCCGAATCATATTTCATCTCCCATTCTACTTATCTCATTTTTGTATCGCTTGGATTTCATTTCTCTTCCTCCGGCGTTCCTTCACGCAACGCTTTCAACGCCGCCCACTGTTCAGCCTGTCCTTTATCTGCTGTTCGCTTTCCACATTCCACACCGCTCCCCACAGCCTGTCCGGCCCTGACAACTTGTTGGTCTTGGACAGCAGTTCCCCATTATCATTGTACTGAAGTCCGGTCTTTAAGGCGCTCCACACGTCCTCGCCTTCGACCCACATTTTATGTCCGCTGCTGAATGTGACTCGGTATCGTTTCATGCTTTATTTAACTCGTCCGTTGTTTAGTTTAACGTTGCAAAATCCCCACACGCTACGGTACGCTTCCCACGCACCACGCCCACCCTGTTCAAGTCTTCACCCGGGCCTTTGTACCGCTTCGCATCCATCAGATACGCTACCCGCACCGCATCTTCCGGCGACACCCGCCCGTCAAAGTATATTTCAACACCTGTGTTCAGATTGAGTACCAACCGCAACATTGTTCAGTCCTCCACTTTATTTAACTCGTCCTGTTCTGTTCTTAACGCCGCCGTTCTCTTTCATCCTCGACTAGTTCTAATACCTCGTTAAGGGTTATACGACTCTCCAATATTGCATTGCACAAATTACGATTTTCTGAACCATACTTAATTTTATCTATAGAACACCCATTAACACATGAACCTTTGAATAAACATTTATGCCCACCTGCTTCTGGTTTCCCATCATACTTCCACGCTATGATTATTCTTTCAATAAAATCTAAATCATTGCCGCTCAGGTCGCCCCAACCGACAAGAATTATTTGTTCTTTGTCTGCCATGATTTATTTTCTCATTTTTTATTCATCGCCTGAATCTTGCGACGTGTCCACCGGGCACAGAATATTTTCCCAAACCACGACACCTTTTTCTTTATCATGGCTTTGGCGTTCCGTTCAAATGCCGCTTCCAATGCCCGCTCTGCATCTATTTTACTGGGCGCTGCGACGTTGTACACTTTACCCATCACACGAAACATGTACTGATTGCACTCGTCCACGTCACCCACCTCCCTATACTCTATTTAACTCGTCGGGTTTATTCTTTAACGTCAATTCTCCCCCTTCGGGTGCTTTGGTTTCCTTTGGTACTTTGTTTTGTCACCGAACCGCCGTGACGCAAGTGACCGCTGCCCTGGTACCCACAGCCGCCCCTTACCCACTACGTTTGCCTTTTCCTTTTTCACTTTTTTCTCCCCCTTACGCTGACCGCTTTTCCCGCTTTCCTTTTTCGTACTCATGGATTAACCACGCCCTCAAGGTTTCTTTGTAGTACGACAACTTCCCCGCTGGCTGCAAGTTCCCTATCCGAACCACCTGCCGCACGCACACGGGCACACCGCCCCCGCCTGTTCTTCGGTACATGATGTACGCCGTTCCACGCTTCACGTCAAACTTCTCGATGATACCCAAAAACCCCTGATAGGTACACCACTTGATTCCCTGGTTGTTCATTGTACCGTTCTCCTTTGCCAGTCAGATTAGTTTTTTTAAGTCTTCGATGCCTTGCTTTATCACTGGCAGCAGCATTTCATCACACCATTCCTGTGCCGCCTTGAGTGTTCTGAAATTTGCCTTCCATCTGATTGCATGCTCGTTGATGTGTACCTCTGCCTGATAACACTGCTTCCCGTACCGAAAGATGTCTTCCCCGATGTATCCCAACGCTGTCTCTGCACCACGATTCCAGTGCATCTGACCGCCGTGTCCCTCTACACCTTTTTCCCACTCGCCTAGACTGTCCATCATGGTACTCTGTTTCTCCCTGGTTTATTTACGGGTTGCAGACGTTCCGAAACTGAAACGTCCTGTCCCGCTCTACTTTCCGTCCCACATATTCGGCGGGACTGTCCAACTCGATTACGCACACTTCGGGATTCCCGCCGATGATGTCCACCACGGTTCCTGTGTAAACCGTACCGAGCCTCACAAATTCTACCATCGCCCCAACTTCGGGCTGTTCACTGTTTATCATCGGTACTTGCATCGGACTTTCCTCCCACGTTATTTAACTCGTCCCCTGACCTTTTTAACATTCAGTCTAATACTAAACATTAAAAAGGCGGGTGGGGAGTTTTTCCCCCCACCACTTAATTTATGTTCCGTCCTTCCAAAAGGGGCTTCGTCAATCACTTCCTTAATGACTCGTACCACGAACCATTAAGAAAGTGGGGGCAACGCCATTCTGATACCAACGCTGCCCCGCACCACTACCTTCAGCCCTTGCTGTTGACCTTCTTTTCAGGCGTACCGATGGACTTGCTTTCCCCACGCTTGATGTTGTGAAGGTTCAGTATCATCAGGAGGTCGGGGTTGCCTTCGGCGGCTTCCAAAATCCCCGGCTTGATGCTGTATTCCACCTTGACGTACTGACCGAACCCGCTGTCCTCCAGTGCCTTCGCAATGCGTACCATCGCATCGCCCTTTTTGACGCCCTTCGGCGTTTCGACTTTTGCCTCGTCCGCGAACGTGACGGTACTAACCCATTCCACGCCCCGCAGATTCAACGTCTTGACGGGCTTCCCCGTTGTGGGGTTGTCGCCCCGTTCCATCGTACCGATGAGACCCATGATGTCTTCCTTGGCGGTCTTGACGGCGATGGTACTTTCGTACAGCCATTCGAGAAGGTTGTCTACCGCTTCCTTCCCTTCGTCGGTGCTGGGATTGCGAAACTTGCCGCTTGCGTCCCGAATCAGTACCTTTGCTTTTTGTTCTGCCATTTCCATCTGCCCCCTTCATTCAGTTTTCGTATGGTACCATCAATTTCCCACACGTTATTTAACTCGTCTATTCCGTACCTTAACGCTAAACTACCTGAAATCCCTTCATTAAAGGGCTATTTAGTACCACTAAAACAGCCATTTAAGGAAGGGACGGGGAATCCCCTCCAGGACCCCCCGCCGTCATTTTCCTTTCGGTACTTCACGCAGCAATCCCGTTCTCCAACAGGTTGCTTGCGTACTCTTCCATCCTGTGCCGCAGGTCGTTGCTCGGTACTTCATGGGCAGCGTCCGTGATGGCGTGTATCACATGGGCTAACGTCGCCCCACCGTGGTACTTCCGGTTCGCCATTTCCGCCACCCTGTCCGCCAACTTCTGCTGCCACAACGCTTCGCCCATCTGTACCAGAAGGGTTTCCTTCTGGCTGCTGTTGAGATAGATGCTTTCGGCAATGTCCATCTGCCCGATGATTCTGATGCCCTCGTTGACTACCGCCCCGAAATCGGGCAGCGCTATCTCGTTCTCGTTCCCCAGGTGGATGTATCTCCCGCTCACGGTCTGCCCCATGAACGGCCGCATCAGCCCGTTCGAGCAAAGCACCGTGAAAATCCCCGCATTGATGCGGAGCGAACACAGCCCGCTCTCCCCGTTGATGAAGTTCACGACGGGAACATGATCCCCCTTCGTGAGGGAGGTCGGCGCGACCCGGAAGTGCCCGTAGTCGTAGTCGTAGTTCGATTCCACCACGGAGATGCCCCCCGTGAACGTGCTGTCCATCTGCTCCAGAATCTGTATCATAACATCGTGGTCCATCCGCTTGTAACGCAGGCTCCTGACGGCGTAGACCAACGGGTCGAACCCGTCCTGGTCATCGAACCGTATCAGTGCCTTGCTCTCCCGCCCGTCAACCAACCGCTGGAACACTTCGCTCCGGGTGTGCGGCGTCAACACTGTCCGCCACACGCTGTCCAACTGCGGATACGACTCCTTTTCCCGCTTTTCCATGCCCTTTTTGATGGGTTTCAGCAGTTCCCCCAGAAGGGTCTTTTCCGCGCCCCTCGTGATTCGGCACCGCTCCGTCCCCACCATCAGGGTGTCATGCTCCTCGCTCCATCCGAGATTGCCGACTGCGACTTCCTCGTCCCGCTTGCGCTTCTGCCGCTCCGTGATGTCCATGATGATGTCTTCCACTGATTTGAACCTTGTCATTCAACCCGCCCCCTTTGGTTTACCGACTCGCACTTTATTTAACTCGTCGGCTTGTTTACTTAACACGTTCTAGTTATTTACTTCCCTCCCCCGCTTCCCCTTCCCTCCCCTTCCCTTCCCTCCCCTTCCCTACACTATTATTAACTCGTCTAGTTCGCTTTATAACTTATCTCCTGATAATAAATTTTTCTTTTTTTTGGCCATAACTTACCCATCTTAGTTTAACTCGTCCGGGATCTTTTATAACC
>Ga0209518_1000538_pt1 | contig 48739 bp, 67 predicted proteins | sample RifGroB1_FD_183993 | JGI IMG/M metagenome (GOLD analysis project Ga0209518, IMG submission 183993) | Groundwater microbial communities from Rifle, Colorado, USA - Groundwater B1 (SPAdes) (version 2) | ecosystem: Environmental > Aquatic > Deep subsurface > Groundwater | place: Rifle, Colorado...
AATTAAGAATTATAGCAACAGATGACGATGGGAATACTGCAACAGGATTTATTAATTTATTTAGCGTAAATAATATAATTCCTCAGACAAACAACAATCCTGTAATAACAAGTGTTCCTATAACAAATTCTGCAATATACCAACAATATAATTATGATGTAGAAGCATTTGATCCTGATAATGATCTATTAACATATTCATTAACAATGTCTCCTTTAGGAATGAATATAGATGTAAGCACGGGATTAATCTTATGGATTCCAACCACAATAGGAGATTATAATGTGGTTGTAAGGGTTTCTGATAATAACGGCGGATTTGCAGACCAAGCATTTATAATAAATGTATTAACACAAGGCATAACTGTTTTTGGAAGAGAAAGACATGATTTCATGATAAGCAATGTTATATTAAAGCAGGATAATAACGATTTGAGTGTTTTAGTTCATTTGGATAACAACGGAAACAGGGAAGAAGAGCTTGATATAATAATTACTGATGCTGGCACAGGAAAGATAATCAAGCAAAAATTTGATTTAGATATACATCAAGGAACATGGAGATTTATCCCATTAAAAAATATTGAGAAAGGAAGGCATATTATAAAAGTTGAGGCAATTAGTAAAGCTTTTAAATCCAGCAGGTATGGTTATATTTACATTAACTAATAAAGTTGTTACCGAAAGGTTTATAAATAAGTTAATAACTTAAAAATAATAACAAATTATGATTAAAACAAATTTCAAGGGGGTTAAATATAAAATGAAAAAATCATTAAGTGTAATATTATTTTTATTAGTTGCATTAATTTTTGCAACAAGCGCAACAAATGTTGACGCAACGTATAGTATTGATAGAGTTGAGGTTAACGGTGTAGATATGACGCCTGTGGGAGTCCCACTAACATCACCTATCCTTAAAGTGGACAGAGGAGATAGTGTGGGCATTAGAGTTGAATTCAGGAGCGATGTTTCGGCTAATGATGTAAGAGTTAGAGCATGGATTGAAGGTTATGAATACAGTGATATTGAGGATTCAACAGAATTATTTGACATGAATAATGCGGGTGTCACAAATGTTAAAAACTTAGTTCTCAAGATACCAGAAGATGTAGATGCTTCTGAAGAATATACATTACATGTGAAGGTATCTGATAAATTAGCAGCGGGTGATGATGAAGAAGTGTACACATTAAGAATTGCAAAACAAAGAAGAAACTTGAATTTTGTTGATGTAATATTTAACCCTGGATTAAATGTAAGAAGTGATCAGCCATTATTTATTACAGTAAGGGTTGAAAACTTAGGGGATAAGGATGAGAATGATGTCAGAGTTATTGCAGCAATTCCAGAATTAGGACTTTCACAAAGAACGTTTTTGGATGACTTGCGTGCAACAGACCCTAATGATGCTTCGCAAGAAGACAGTTCAGAATCAACTGAATCATTATACCTTGATTTAAGCGAAGTAAAACCAGGTAATTATAATGTATTAGTAAGAGTTGAGTACAACAGAGGACACGATTACATTGAAAGATTATATCCATTGACTGTAACAAGCGGAAAAACACCGGTTCAAGTTACAGAGGAATTAATCGTAGATGTAGTTGAAAAAGTCAAAGATGTTGAAGCTGGTGAAGGCGTTGTTTATAAGGTTTCATTAGCTAACTTAGGAAGCGAGGCAAGAACATTAACATTAGAAGTTGCTGGAGCAGAAGCATTTGGAACAGCAAGGGCTGATCCAAGCACATTAACTGTTGAAGCAGACTCAAGCAGAGAAGCATTTGTATTTGTCTCAGCAAAAGAAGATGCTGACTCAGGAAACAAATTATTCAGCGTAAGAGTCAAGGAAGGAAACACAGTAGTCAAGGAAGTACAATTACAAGCTAATGTAGATGGTCAGGAAGTTGCAACAACCTCAAGCTTTAGAAGTGGTTTAGAAGTCGGATTCATAGTATTGCTAGTTGTTTTAGTAATATTAGGAATAATCTTGGCAGTTAACAAGCTAAGAGGCAAAGAAGAACCAGAACAAACTTACTACTAAGTAAGTCTTTTTTTCTTTTTTATTTTAATTTTAAAACATAATATTTATATATAAGTTATACTTCTCGAAAGTAGCTTAATGGGGGTTTAACTAATGAATAATAAAAAAAGTGGTATAATTATACTCATCTTTCTAATATCTTTGCTATTTATTAATCCGGTTAACGCTTTTGAATTAGATTCCGAGGAATTGGAAAAGAGCGTTTGTCCAAGCTCTATAATATTATTAAATGCGAATGTTTTTGGTACAGGAAGCTTTAATGTTAATCTGGAAGGAACAGCTGCAAAATGGGCCGTTGTTGTGCCACAAGGATTCACCCTAAACAATGAGAATAAATTGGTTTACATTTATGTTACCCCAAAATTCGATTCTAATTCGGGATTTTACAATCTAAATTTAATTGTGACAAGCGGAAATGAAGTCAAGCAGCTTAATTACAAAATAAATGTTCCTGACTGTCATAATCTTGTTATCACAGGAACAGAAAGCAAGGAAGTTTGCGGCTGTACTCAAGATTCTTATAATTTCATTGTTTCGAATAATGGAATTTACCAGGAAGCATATAAGGTTGAGATTAGCGGTAAAGCTGCTCCTTGGGTAAAATTAAGCCAGGGCGAATTTGCTTTAATGCCTGGTCAAAATAAAGAAATTGTTGCATTTTTGGATGCTCCATGTGGAAGCGATTTTGGCGAAAATAAATTCACAATAACGGTTAGATCACTAACTAGCAATGCAGTTGCTAGTTTTGATTCTAACGTTATAGTTAACAGTTGTTTTGATTTTAATGTCAGATTTGACAATGAATTCGTAAATATGTGCGAACATTCAAGCGAGATAATTCCAATAACAATAGAGAATATGGCTGATCTAGATAATGAATTTGATTTAAGCATCACAGGACCTGCTTGGGCTAGTCTGCATCTGACAAAACTAAATCTCAAAGCTAAAGAATCTGGAATGGTCAACTTAGTTTTCCTGCCAGATTATAAGGTAGAGGGCAATTTTGATGTCAATATAAACGTTAAGAGCAAGGAAAGCAAAATAAGCAAAGACATTAAGGTTAAGGTTAATGTAAGGAAGTGCAATGATATTTCTTTGGAATTATTAACAAGGCAGGATAGAATTTGTCTTGGCGGGAAGAGTGTTCATGAAGCAAACATAAAGAACTTGGGAGAATTTGAAAAAGAATTTAGAATTGAAAGCAGTCAGGGCTGGATCAATATAAACCCGGTGATTTTAACTTTGCCGCCTGGAACAAGCGAAAATATCAAACTTGAATTTAGTCCAGGAGAGAATATAACTGCGCAAAGATATGATATAAAATTTAGGGCTGTAGCCCTTGATTCAAGCAGGGTTTCTAGCGAAGATAATTTTGATTTAGATTTGGTAAGCAGAGAACAATGCTACAAGCCAGAAGTTCAGGTTCAGGATTTAGAAGTCAACGCAGATTCTAGCGCCACTACATCAATAATAATTAAGAATGTTGGGGCAGAATTAGCTGTTTATGAGCTTGGTTTAAGCGGAAATGCCAACTCTTTCTCACAATTAAATCCAAGCACAATAACCATTGAGCCTGGCAAAAGTGAGATAGTTTATTTATATGTTGCCCCGCCTTATAATACGAAGGGAGGAAATTATAAAGCAGATATAACTGTCAGTTTAAAGAATGCCGGGGTACTAGATAGTAAAACAATAAATATTAAGATTGGAGAAGGAAAAACCGGTTTGGGAACAAACGTTTTAAATTTATGGCAGCGTCTGCTTAATTTTATCAAAGGTTTTGATTTGGGTGCTACAACCGAACTAGAGCCATTAATTGATATAAGCAGAGAAAATTTAATTAGCAAGAATGTAAAATTTGCTTTTGGCAATGAAACACATTCATTAAAAATATTAGAGGTTACAAATAATACAGTTACGGTATCAATTGAGTCAGACCCAATATTGGTTTTGCTTGATTTAAATGAAACAGAGGAAGTTGATTTAGACAATGATGGCAAGACAGATTTAATTTTATCTTTAAAAAGCTTTGACAAAGACGGAAACCCTATAATCAAGGTTAATAAACCTCGAGAGGAACCCCAAAAAATAGATTACTTCAAGAATGTAAAGAATAAAATTTACAATTATAGATACACCTTGCTGATTGGGCTTATCGTTATCGTCGGGCTAATATTATTCTTTGGTTCTGGTTATCATAAAAAATTAGTTAAATTTTTTGAAGAAGAGCCGGAAGAAGGAGAGCCATTGAAGATAGGGAGATGGATTTTATTAATTTTAATTTTAATAGTCTTATTTTGGTACTTTAGAACTTATTCGGATAAATTAAGTTTGGTATTAAACTTCCTTAACACGTACAAATTTTATATAATCGCCGGATTAATCATTTTAATTCTATTAATATTAATAATAAATTACTGGAAGCAAATTGTTGATTTCTTTGAAGAAGACGCTGAAGAAAAACCAAGAAGAAAGAAAAAATAGTTAAATCTTTAATCCGATGACCTTGCTTACTCCTTCCTGCATGCTTACACCATAAATTTGGTTAGCTTCTGTAATAATATTATCATTATGGCTTATCATGACATACTGGGCTTTTTTGCTGTATTCCGCAACTAATTTGGATAGTTTTTCGGAATTATGCTTATCAAGGGCAGCATCTACCTCATCCAATAAATAAAATGATGCTGGCTGTAATTCCTGTATTGCAAAAATAAAAGCTAAAGCAGTTAATGTCTTCTCTCCCCCGGATAAACTCTTGATATCAAGATATTTATTTCCAGCTATTTTAACTTTTATATCCAACCCTGCATTAAACGGGCTTTCCTTATCCTCGAGTTCAAGAAACGCCTGTCCTTTTGTGGAAAGCATTGAAAATATCCTCTTGAAATGGTCATTTACCTCGTTCAATGTCCTCATAAACAAATCCTTTTTATTTTTCTCAATTTCATTCATTAAATTGAACACGTCCTGCTTCTCCAAATTCAATTTCTCTTTTTTCTCAATTAATTTGGCATATTCCCTTTCAATTTCTTCATAAACTTCTAATGCCCTTAAATTAACATTTCCCATTGCTTGTAAATCAAATTCGGATTTTCTTATGGTGTCAAGCAATTCCTGCACATTGCTTTTTCTGATGATTTTTTCTCCTTTATATTCCTCAAATTCTTTCTGCAAGCCCTCAAATTCTGCCACTGTTCTTGCCCTTCTTAAAGCAATCTCATTAACCCCTTGTTCAATTACCCTGATGCTTTCCTCTAATTTAATCAGGGAAATTTCCTTTTCTTGTATAAGCTCATTTAATTTGTCCCTTTTAATTCCCAAATCCTTAAACTCTTCGTAAAATTTCTTTTCTAATTTTTCCTGGTTTTCCCTTAATTCACTGTTTTTCTTAACGTTTTCCTTTAAAGATTTAATTTCATTTTCAAATTCTGCTAATTCCTTGTCCTGCTCTTTTAATATCGCTAATGTCCTATCCTTTTCTGTGATTAATATTTTTTCCTGGCTTACTAAATTTCTTATCTCGCTTTCAACCTGCATTAGATTATCCAGGCCGAGCATGCTTCTGCGTCTAAAGCCACCAATCATTGCCCCGCTAGTTTCAATTAAATCGCCCTCTAATGTAACCATCCTTATTCTACCAATGCCGATTCTTCTTGCTATTTCTATATTATCAACAACAATTGTATTGCCATAAACGTGCATAAAAGCTTGTTTAAATCTTGGATTAAATTTGACGAGTTCAATTGCCAGACCATGCACCCCCTGTGTTTTAAGCAACGGCCTAAATTCCGGACGCAATTCATTTGTTCTAATCTTATTCAAAGGCAAAAAAATAGCGGTTCCAATTCTGTTTTTTCTTAAATGATTAATGCATTGCTCCGCTATCTTGTCATCTTCCACAACAACAGAGTTATACTTTGGGCCAGCACAAACTTCTAAGGCCATCGAATATTTGCTATCAGATTTCCCCAAATCCCCCAAGGTACCATAAACCCCGTCAATATTCATTTCCTTGACCTTATGAATTACATAATTAATCAATCTTGATTTCTCAGATTCAGGATCTCTGGCTTTGCTCTTTTCTTTTTCTAAACTAGACTTCTTTTTTTCAAATTCTTTTTTTTGCGTTTCAAATTCATTTATCCTAGAATCAATATCCTGTATGTTGCTCTTCAAAGTTTCTTTTCTATTCTTAATCTTCGTAATCTCATTCTGCAAAAATTCCAACCTTGTTGTATTTTTTGTTAATTCAGTCTTAACATCTTCCAGATTATGATGCAATTCTGCCTGATCCTTACCGCCGCGGGAGATAAGTTCCTGGTTTAAGGATTTAGTTTCATTTCTTTTGTTTTCGATTTCTTTTTTAGTCTTATCAATCTCTTCCTGAATTTTTGATTTCTTTGAGTTCTCCTTCTCTATCTCATTATCAATATGAACTTTTTCTTTTTCTTTCTGGCTAATTAAAACATTTAAATAAGTGGCTTTGTTCTCCCTGATATACTTCTGTAATTCCTTATATTTGGTTGCCTGATCTTTGTCTTTTTTTAATTCACGCAAATGGGCACTTCTTTCTGTTAAAATTATATCTGCTTCTTTTAATTTTTCTTCAACTTTTTGCAATTCCAGCATTGCTTTATGCTTCTTATCCTCGTAAATCGAAATTCCGCTTATCTCCTCTATAATTTCACGCCTGTCTTCAGTATGCATATCCATAAATTTCACGATGTCACCTTGGAGGATGATATTATGACCATCGGGATCTATCTTTGCACTCGCCAATAAATCTAAAATCTGCTGCCTCGTAACCGTGTTATCATTAATCTTGTAAACAGACTGGCCGTTTTGTTTTACTATTCTGGTTATCTTGATTTCCTTGTCTTGCATCGGAAATTCGTTTTTATCATTGCTAAAGACTATTGTGACTTCTGCATTTTTAGCCGGTTGATTGTTCTTGCCCCCATTATAAATTAAGTTTGAAGCCTTTTCCGCCCTCATGCTTTTTGCACTTAATCTGCCTAAAACAAAGCATATTGCATCTGATAAGTTGCTCTTGCCGGAACCGTTTGGCCCGATAATTGTTGAGAAATCCTCTCTAAAATCTAATTCAGTTAGCTTTGCAAATGACTTAAAACCGTGTAATCTAAGTTTTTTTATCGTTGTCATTCTGTATTTAAGTTAAAAGTTAGATATTTAAAACTTGCTAAAACTCGTCTAATTTATTCTTAACCTCTTTGTTATTTCGTCAAACAAAATTTTTTTCTTTTCTTTCGATAAATTAAATAAAGACTTCTTAACCATCTTTTCAGAAATAGTAAAGATATAATTAAGTTTAATTACACTATCTTTTATAGCCCCCTCTTTTTTTGTTAAGGGAATGCCTTTCATCTCTAGATTACTAGTTATTCCAATAATTACAATGTTGCCTAACTCTTCAAAAAGAACTACTGCTGGCCTTATTTTAGTTTCAAAAGTGTCTGTAAATTGAACTTCTGCATTAATAACTTCTCCAAATTCATACATTCTCCCATGCCTCGTCTTCCTTATTATTCCAAAGTTCTTTCATTTTTAGTTTTTGTATTTCGTGTAGAAATTTATCGTATTGATCTCTTTTCTTTAATTCAATAAAAATCTTAGTCATTTTAAATAAAAGTTCATTATAAGTCTGTCTGGGATACTCTTTAACTTTTTTAAGTTGGTTTATAACTTCTTCGTTTAGTTGTATAGTTGATACATTAGGCATATATAATAAGATATATAATAGCTATATAAATCTTTCGCTTTTAAAACTCGTCTAATTTTTTTTGGTTTTTAGCCTGAGCATGGTTCTTCCATGTGCTCCAGGATTTTCTGAAAATCTCAGGATGTCTGTCAAAATTTTCTTTGACAAATTTCTGTGTTATGGCATTTGAAGAGTATCCAGGACCAGTATTTCCATATTTTTTCTTTATATCATCCATCTCTTCCTCGCGAGCGCATTTTGCAAGAATTGAAGCTGCTCCGACAGGATAATATTTTTCTGCCTTATGCTCAACAACCAGCTCAACGTTCTTATTATTAAGCAAATTTAATAAATACTCCTGGTATTTTCTTGTATTCGGGCTTGGGCAGTCAATAATTGCTTTATCTGGATTTAATTCATTTATTATCAAAGCTGTTTTATGGGCTTCTAGCCAGTTTAAATTCATACCATGATCATGACTTACTGCTTTATCGATTTCTTCTGGCTTAATCTGAACAATCTTATATTTCTTAGCTATTTTCTTAATCTCTTTTGCCAGTTCGATGCGCTTTTTATGTGTTAATAACTTACTATCCTTAACACCTATCTTTTTTAGTTTAGATGTATCTTTTTCTTCGATTAAAACACCGCATATAAATAAAGAGCCGAGAACCGGACCCTTGCCTGCTTCATCTATACCCAAAACATTAACCATTCTAGTCCAGCATATTAAAGCTTTTATAAACTTTATTAGAAAGTTATTTTAATCAGTTTTCATTAGCATTATCATGATTAATGATGAGGTTGCAAGGATATTTTATGAAATAGCAGATGTTCTAGAACTAAAAGATGTAGAGTGGAAACCGAGGGCATATAGAAAAGCCGCTCAGGCAATTGAATCACTTGAAAAAGATTTGGTTGAAATTTACAAAAATGATGGAACAAAAGGACTAATGGAAATTCCGGGAGTAGGAGAAGCGCTAGCCAAAAAAATAGTTGAATACATTGAAACTAAAAAAATTAAAGGTTATGAAAGATTAAAATCCAGCTTGCCAAAAGGCTTATTTGAATTAATGAATGTCATGGGGCTGGGTCCGAGCAGAATCAAGGTTCTATATAAAAAACTAAATGTAAAGGGTCTAAAAGATTTGGAGAGAGCAATTAAAAAACACAAAATCTCCCACTTAGAAGGATTTGGCTTAAAAAGCGAGGAAAATATCCAGAAAGCAATTGAATTAAAGAAAAAAGGCAAGGGAAGATTTTTACTTGGAAATGCCTTGCCAATCGCAGAGAATATTTTAACTGAATTAAAAAAATTAAAAGAAGTAAACAAAATTAACATTGGCGGTTCATTACGAAGGATGCAGGAGACAATAGGGGACATAGATTTTCTGGTAACTTCAAGCAGCAGGAAAAAAATTATGGATGCCTTTACCAAACTGCCGGATGTTTCAAGGGTTTTGGCAAAGGGAGAAACCAAGACAATGGTTATTTTAAAACAAGGCATACAATCTGACATTCGAGTTCTTGAGGATAAAAATTATGCTGCGGCGTTGCAATATTTTACAGGGAATAAAGAGCACAATATTGCTTTAAGGAGCATAGCAATAAAAAAAGGATTGAAGTTAAGCGAATATGGGTTGTTTTACAAGAAAAACAATAAGATGATTCCCCTGAAAAGTGAGCAGGAATTATATAATAAACTCGGGTTAAGTTATATTGAGCCGGAATTAAGGCAAAATAATGGCGAGATTGAACTTGCAAAACAAAATAAACTCCCGAAGCTGGTTGATTACAGGGATATTAAAGGAGATCTGCACCTGCATACAACTTATAGCGACGGAAATAGTTCTTTAATTGACATGATTAATGAAGCCAGGAGATTAAAATACAAATACATCGCAATAACAGACCACAGCAAAGCAAGGGCAATTGCAAACGGTTTGAATGAATCAAGAATATTAAAGCAGATTAATGAAATCAAAAAACTGCAAAGTAAGTTCAATGATATAAAAATATTTACAGGAATGGAGGTTGATATTAAAAGCAACGGGGAACTGGATTTGGATGAAGGTGTGTTAAAAAAATTAGACATTGTAATTGGCTCTGTGCATTCCGGCTTTAAGCAAAGCAAGGAAGAGATGACAAAATGCTTGGTTAGGGCCTTTGAAACAGGATTGGTAAATATATTTGGGCATCCGACTACAAGGTTAATTAATACAAGGCCAGAGATACAATTTGATTTCAATACAATATTCAAAACTTGCAGGGAAAACAATATCGCCCTGGAAGTTGACTCGTTTCCAGAGAGATTGGATTTAAAAGACATTTACATTAAAAATGCGGTAGATAATGATGTAAAGATTGTTGTTAATACTGATTCGCATCACACAGACCATTTTAGATTTATTAAATACGGCGTGTCTCAAGCAAGACGCGGCTGGGCGACAAAAAAGGATGTCATTAATACATACAGGTTAAGGGATATTAAGAAATTCTTTAATATTAAATAATTTTACTTTGTTTCAAAAATTCCTCTACAAAAGTTTCGATTAAAGTTAAATTAACATTTTTATAACCTTTAATTATTCTAGAAGTTAGTTCTGATTTTACATTTCTAATAATTTTATTTTTAATATAATTAACATCCTTTTCGTTTAATTTTTCATTAATTGGGTTTATGATATTTCTATATTTTAAAGCTTTTTTTAGACTATTTTGCACTTCTTTTTCATATCTAGAATGGGTATCTAAATTGTCTGTTGCTTTTCCAAGTACTTTATGAATAACCACATTAGAAGAATTTCCAATAAATAATTCTATTAATTTATTTCTGTTTTGACTCATTTCGTACACCTTCTAAAATCTTATTAAAAGTTTTATTATATATTTGTTTATATTTTTTAATAAACTTTTTTTTATCAACTAGATTATTTTTCAAGTCTTCTATTATATTATCGCCGAATAATTCTTTTATCTTATCGTAAACCTCTTCTTTGGAAATAATCTGTTTTTTTATTATAAATAAGTTTATAGAAATTAAATTTCTTAATAAATCCAATTTTTCATTTAATTTTAGAACATCAAAATGTTCCATTAACAAATTACTTTTTAATAAATGCATATCCAATAATCTATATCTAATTTCTGGTTTGACATTGTAAATAAATCTTTTTTTACTTATATGTTTGCTTAACATTGTCTGAAATAATGGGTCTGTTGATATGCCTTTCAATAATGATTTATTGTCTATTAAAATAAGATGAAAATTAATTCCTAAATTTTCTTTAAGCTCATCTTTAACATCGTTTAATCTAAGCTCTTTATCTTTAATTAAAACCATATCTACATCATTAAAATTAAATCCCTCTTCTAAAAACGATCCAGTAATTATTATATTATCAAAATTATATTTATTTAAAAGATTAAAAATTTCATTTATAATCATTATTTTAATTTTTTCAATTTTTTTTATATTATAAAAGAATAATTTTTCCTGTTTTTCATGAGTTAACTCTCTAACCAAAACATTATTTCCTGGAGCGAAACCAAACCTATTTTTTGGCAAATAAATTTGATCCATTTTGCTTCCCCGGCTTACTTTCGCTACTATTTCCATACTACGTAATATTACGTAATTTCAGTTTATAAACTTTTCCATTATAAAAATTATTTAGAAAGCTATTTAAACTCTTTAACTTTCTTAATTTTAATGGCTATAAGGGTAAATAAGCAACAAAGGGTAGGTGTTTTTGTCGATGTGCAGAATATGTATTACTCTGCCAAGAATTTGTATAAGGCAAAGGTTAATTTTAAATCTATTTTACAGGAAGCTGTTAAGGGCAGGAATTTGATAAGGGCCATAGCCTATGTTGTTGAGGCCCAGGAATTAAAGGAAAAAAGTTTTTTTGATGCCCTTGAGAATATAGGATTTGAAATCAAGGCCAAGGAATTACAGATATTTTACGGCGGGATGAAAAAGGGAGACTGGGATATTGGCATAGCAATGGACTGCATTGAACTAGCACCCAAGCTTGATACAATAATTTTGGTTTCTGGCGACGGCGATTATAAAGAATTAATCGAGCATTTGCAAAGGGCAATGGGCTGTAGGGTTGAAGTAATCGCTTTTGGAAGAAGTGCAAGCATCAAATTAAAAGAAACAGCTGATGAATTTGTTGATTTGGACAGAAGCTACAAGAAATTCTTATTATAAAAAAGTTTAAATAAGATTATTTATTTCTAATTTATAATAAAGAGATGAGAAATGAAATTATATAATAAATTTATAGGTAAGAAATCCCAGACAGCAATGGAATTTCTGATGACTTATGGCTGGGCTATTTTAATTGTTTTAATTGTTCTTGCTGTGTTGTTTGCTTTTGGCGTTTTTAATCCAAGTACGCCAAATACATGCCAAGTTGACTTGCCTTTTGTTTGTAAAGATGCAGTAGCAGATGAGAATAGTATAATAATAAAAATTGCAAAAACAGGAGGCATAGCATCTGCAATAGTCACAAATATGGAAGTAAATAGCCAAAATTGTAATCCTTTTAGTATAAATCTTGATAAGATGGAAGATTATTTTGGATGTATTATAACATTAGATAAGGGGGATAAATTTACAGCTAGATTCACTTTAGATTACACGGGAAAATCGGGTGGCCTTTCACATACAATAACTGGAGAATCTTCTGGTAAGGTTGAAAACCTCAGGAAATCTAAAATATTGGTTATAGAAGAGCAATCTGGCTACAATTCATGGCGGAATAAATTAACTACCCTTGGTTATGAAGTTATTTTAGATACTGGTGTTACAACAAAAGCGCAAGTAGATAATTATGATCCAGATATTGTAGCATGTCTCAAATCTTTTTGGGGTTGTAGTAAAACAGCCTTATACAAAGATCTTTATGATAATGGTTATTCTGTATTTACGCAAGGTAATGATAATGCTAATGTTTTATATCCAATAATAAGCTCTATTGGTACTTCTAATAATATTCCTACAATATATCCGGACAATATAATGAATCACCCTTTAACAATCGGCTGGACAAGTGCATCTGGTTCAGGAGGAGATTCTAGAAACGGAATAACTGCAATCAGAAACGGGGCATATTCAATAGCTAAAGATATAACCAATAACTATTATGAAGGAATATACTTAGAAGAGATTGGGAAGGGAAAATGGTACCATCATCAAGCAAGCGGGTTGCCTCCAGATAAATTATTAAAAAATGTTATTTCTATACTTTCTTTAAATTAGTTATTCTACAAAATATATATTATTTCCCAATTACCCAAGTGACAACCGCACCGGTTTTATTTATAAATAAGAACGTATTAATTCTTGTGTGGAGATTAATAGAGATTTAGCAGAATTTATAGGAGTTTTATTGGGTAATGGGCATATATCTAGAAAATATAATAGAATAAAAATTACTCTTAATTTCATTGATGATTTAGCATATTTAAATTATATTAAAAATTTGGTAATAAAATTATTTAAGGTCAAACCAATAATAAAAAAGAGAAAGAACGAGAATGCGATTGATTTATTTATATTTAATCAAAAGATAATAAATATTTTAATAAATAAAATTGGTCTTATGAAATCACCTAAGTGGAATCGTGCAATAATACCATCTTCCGCATTGCGCTATGATAAGGAGGTTATTAGAGGTTATTTTGATACAGACGGTTGTTTATCAATTGTGAACAATAATGGCGTAAGATATCCTAGAATAGAAATGAAGGTTATGCCTTCACCAATGCAAAATCAATTTTTAAGTATTTTAAATAAATATGGTTTTAAATTCGGAGCCTACCAGATAGGGAAAGGTAAAATTAGGGTTCAAATAAATGGTAAAAGAGAGCTTAAGAAGTGGGATAAAATAATTGGTTCAAATAATCAAAAAAATATAAGTAGAATAAATTCCTTTTTAAATGAGAATGTAGCGGAGAGTGGACTTCCTCGAAATTTTAGATATCGCTTTGAACCACTGACCGTCCCGAATATAGATTAAATCTTATATTTTCGGGTGTCTCAAACAGTCTTATGAGCCTTACGCAATAGGATTTCTATTTCGACGGACACTCCAGATTCGACAGTAATTTAATTACTTCTGTCCTACTCCGCTATGAAATTAGAACAAATTGAACACTTTTAAACCTTTCTAAATCGGGTTTATAGAAACATTTAAATTAATTATAATTACAATAATTTCTATGCCGAGGTGGCACAACCTGGTACTGCGCTGGATTGATCGTTTTTGAATCTCATTTTGAATCATTTTAAAGAATATTTTTAACTAGTAAATTAAAATTTCCCGCCAGACATACAACCGCGAGTTATATAAATAAAATCATTTATCTAGTTCCAACCAATTAAGTAAGGGTAGTTTAAAATGTTAAAAATAAATTCAAAAATTGCTGAATTGATTGGCATGCATATAGGAGATGGAACATTATACAAAACTAATCGAAGCTTAGTTTGGGAATTAAGAGGCGCATTAAATGAAAAGGAATATTACGACCACAACGTCATCCAATTACTTCAAACCATATTTCACAAAAAATTTCATGCAAAATTTAGAAGCGGGGGAAAGAACGGATGTTATGGGGTTCAAATTTCTAAAAAAGAGGATACAACATTCTTCCTTCATTATGGATTTAGACCGGGGACAAAAACTTATACCGTAAAAATACCTGAATATGTGAAAAAGTCATCTCATTCAATTAAATTAGCGTTTTTAAGAGGATTATTCGATACCGATGGGTGCCTTAGATTTGATAAAAATCATACCAAAAATAACTATTATCCAAAAATTGAATTTGATTTAGCTTCCAAAAAATTAATTAAAGATCTATCTATCCTACTAAATGAGCTCAATTTTCGTAATTATATTTGGAATTGCAATAATAGTGCAAAATTATGTGTTGCGGGAAAATTCATGCTACATAAATGGATTAAAGAAATCAGACCAAAAAACTCGAAACATTTAAATAAGTATAAAATTTTTCAAAAAACCGGCAGTATGCATCATGCCGAGGTGGCACAATCTGGTACTGCGCTGACATGATTCCTGAGTTGAAATTATGGCGTAAGATTGCTAAGTACAGTCGTACTTCAGAGACCTGTAGTACCACACAAAGATCCAGTGTCCGCAAGGACTTGTGGGTTCAAATCCCACCCTCGGCGCTTAATTTTTAAAAAACTCTCTAATTTTATCCAAAGGCAATCTAGTAGTTATAAAATGCTTGTCTTTTGGAAAACAATTTCTGTAGTTTGGCCAGGAATAACGCTCATCTAAAAAAACTACAATACCTTTGTCTGTTTCGCTCCTTATGCATCTTCCTGCATTCTGCAATGTTTTGATTATTGCAGGATAAATATAAGCATAATCTCTTCCTTTTCCATATTTTTTATCATAGTGGTTTATTAATTCATTTGTCTCTAAATCAAGTTTTGACAAAGGTATTCCAACAATTATAACACATTTCAATAAATCGCCAAGCAAATCAATCCCTTCGCCAAAACTAGCTGAACTTACTGCCATTAAAACAGAGCCTTTTTCATAATTTTCCTTAAACCCCCTGATTAAATCCTCTTTCTCAGATTTATTATGGCTGGAATCCTCTATAAATATTCTTTTAGTGCATAAATTTTTAAAATTGCTGTAAATTCTATTCAATAAATCATAGCTTGGGAAAAAGATTATTGAGTTTCCCGGAACTTCATTAACTATATCGGAACATTCTTTTGCGATTCTCTGAAACATAAAATCATTTCTTAGTGTAAATTTAGTTGTAGTGTTTGGAACAATTAAATTAAGCTCATTCTGTTTTGGAAAAGTGCTTTCATATTCAACCAGTTTAACATTGTCAAACCCGAGCAAATCCTTATACATCTTGGTTGGGGTCAACGTTCCAGACATGCAGATGATTAAATTAGAATTACTAATTAATGGTTCTGTAATAAAACTTGGATCGAGGCAGTTATAACTAATTTCTGTGATTTTTTTATTATTTTTAATTTCTTTTTTTAATATCCTAACAAATCCTTCATCTTTGCCAAGCCAAGATTTTAAAAAATTAGAGACGTGGTTAAGAAAGCTTCTTTTCTGTTCTTCCAAAACAATCTCTGAAGAATAATCCAAATTTTTGATTAATTCTGCGATATCTTTAATTTCTTTGGTTAAATCTTCTTTTTTAATCAACATTTCATCTTTAAAATTAAAACTGAGCAAAATATTCTTTAAACCAGCTAAATCTTCAACTAATGGAATATTAAACCGATCTGCTTCTTTTATTGCTAAATCTAGCAAATAATCTGATAAAGAGATGCTTAATAATTCTCTTGCTCTTCTATCCAAATTATGGGCTTCATCAAAAATTAGGATGCATTTATCAAGACTCTTGTTGATTTTTTTAAGAAATGTTTCTCTTATTTGAGGATGCAGGATATGCAAATAATCTGCGATAACAATGTTTGAATTTTTTGCCAGTTCAGCTGTAGCCTCATAAGGGCACATTTTTTCAATTCTGGAAATTTCAATTAAATCCTGAACATGCATGGGGGATCTTTTCTTTATAGAACTAATAAAGTAGTTTTTATCCGATGAATCGTGGAACTTTTCATAATATTCGCAGGTTTTATTCTCAACAAGGTGATTGCAAAAATTATAAAACTCTGAAGATTCCATATTTTGAACATTATTCTGCAGGCACATTCCTTTCTTTCCGATAAAATCAGCCACATTCAAATTTATTTTATATTTTTCCTTGATTAATTTCAAAGTTTCAACAACAATTGTATGCTGGGTGTGTTTTGGTGTCAGAAAGAATATTGTTAAATCATTGTCCTTGGAGTATTTTAGCAAAGGAGCTAAAACTCCGGCTGTTTTTCCTATGCCTGTTGGAACATGTGCAATCAGGTGTTTTTTATCTTTAACACACTCAATAACATCATTAATTAGATTATCTTGAGTTTCTCTGATATTATCATAAGGAAATAGAACCTGCATAAACTAGATTTTAATCAGAGGTTTATTAATCTTGCTTATATAAAAATTAAGCAAAAAATCAGCTAAACCCAAGCTTGTATTAGACTCCAATTCTTAGCACCTTCTCTTTTTTCTTGAGCTACTTATCGGTATAATATTCCAGTAAAGAAGTTGATCTGGTCTAGCCTGTATAACAAGAATATAAGCGCAACAACTAAAACTAGCATCAAGCCGGCAAGGACCATTTTCCCGTAAAAGTTCATCTTAAGCCATTTTTTATTTTCTTTGGCAGCTTTCAGATTCTTTAATTGCAATTCCTCACTAAAAGAAATCCTGTATTTCTCACCATCATTATCTATCTTATACAGTTTCCCCTTTTCTTCAAAATATCTTACATCACCCATAATTCTGGAATGATTAACTTATTTATAAAGGTTGCTATTTTAAAATGGTTACACTATAATATATACATTAGTTAGGTTTTTATAACTCCAATACTAATTCTTATCATGGTTTTCCAAATAATCGGATTTTTGGGATTGATAATCGGAATTATCTTGGCAAAAAAATTCAGGAATGAGCTAAAAGACATTAAGAATTTTATAAAAATTATCTCGTTTATTACAATATCCGGAATTATAATTAGGCTAATCTTATCGGCAAATTTCAGTTTAATGTTTTTTGTGGGCTTACTTATTGGATTAATAACAAATTATTTCATTAAAAACAACTACCTTTATTATGGAAGTTCATTAATGCTGGCTAGTTCAATGCATATTAATGATGAGATTTTATTTAGCATATTAATTTTTATCTTAGGATTAACGCAAAGTGCTTTAAAGAAAATAAATAGGAAATTCTTATTAATAAGTTTAATTTTATTTGCACTACCTTTCACTTTTTTATTAACTAATTTGAATTATGGTGGCTTTATAATCGGTTTTTCAATAGGGGGTTTGGCAATTGGAATTAACCAGTTTAATAAATAAATTAAAAAGTAAGAGAGAATTAAAGGACATAGATGAAAAGTTCATAGAAATAAGGATAAATGACTATTTAACTAGAAATAAAGTTGATTTAGGCAATGAAAAAAGTAAAAGTTATAGATTAATGTTTAAATCCCTAAGAAAACAATTAAGAGAGGTCTACGGGGTTTTCAGAAAAGTAAAAGAAGAGAGAAGTTTAGGGTTTTATAAAGATATTTTTGATGAATTTAAGCCAAAATCCATAATTGATTTGGGCTGTGGATTAGAGTCATTAAGATACGCTACAGGTTATAAGTTAAAATATTATTGCTATGATATTAACAAGCAGGAGATTAATAAAATAAACGAATTTTTTAAGAAAAACAGAATAAATGGCAAGGCCTTTGTTTTTAATTTAGCAGATAATAATCTTGATAATCTTCCGAAAGCAGACTTATGCTTAATTTTAAAACTCCTTGAAAGTCTTGAGGCTGTTAAAAAAGGCATTAGTAAGAATTTACTAAACAAGGTTAAGTCTAAGGTGATAATAGTTAGTTTTTCTAAAGTAGCCCTTGGAAAGAAGGTTAAAATCAGAAAATCTGGAAGATCCTGGTTTAGAAGGGTTTTAAGAGAATTGGGATATGATTATAAGATAGTTGATTCTGAAGAGGAAATATTCTTTATAATTAGTAAATAGAAAGGTTTATACGCATTATACACACCAAGAGGTATAAAGTTAAGCTGAAAATGAAGGATAGTAAAATACTAAAAAGGGCTAAAGAGATTATCAAAGAAAATCCAGAAATGTTTGAAGCTTTAGTTAAATTTGAAAAAACCGGAAGGTTACCAACAATAGAAGAGCTTAAAAAAAGAAAGCAAGAATTAAAAAAACAATAAGCTTTTATTTGTTGTTTTCCAATAAAATTTATGCTATATCTAATAGGATTGGGTTTAAACAGCAGAGACATCAGCTTAAATGCCCTTGATGCAATAAAAAAATGCAAAAAGCTTTACCTAGAAAACTATACAAGTTTCGGTTTTACTAAAAAAGAGCTTGAAAAAATAATAAAAAAGAAGGTTATTATAGCTGGGCGTGAGTTGATTGAAAACAAAGCCAGCATTATCTTAAAAGAAGCTAAAAAAAAGGATATTGGGTTATTGATTTATGGGGATCCTTTATCTGCCACAACCCATATTAACTGCCTAATTGATTCCAAAAAAGAAGGCATTAAGATTAAGGTCATACATTCTAGTTCAATACTAACCGCTGTTGGAGAAACCGGCTTATCATTATATAATTTTGGCAAGACAACCAGCATTCCTTTCAATAATGAGAAAGTCATTGCGCCAATAGAAGTAATAAAAAATAATCTAAAACTTGGGTTGCATACATTAATATTACTTGATTTAGACCCAAAGAACAAGAAATTTTTAACAATTAACCAGGCATTAGAATATTTATTAAGAAATAACCTTAACTTAAGCTGTGTTGTGTGTAGTGCATTGTCAACAAATAAGCAAGAGATTAAATATGGAAACATAAAAGAACTAAAAAATCTAAAATTTAACAGATTCCCGCAGTGTTTAGTCATTTCCGGAAAGCTGCATTTTATCGAGGAAGAAGCCTTAAATTTCTATAAGATTTAAAGTAGTGTAACCAAAAGGTATTTAAGCAACACTTTACACTACATTTATTAGGAAAATGTATGTAAGAAAAGTCAGAAAAGGGGGCAGGGTTTATTCTTATTATTACAAGAGCCAGAGAATTGGCGATAAAGTTAAATCAATCTATGTTGGAAAAGCTGTTGAAGATATTAGAAAACCAACCATAAAACAAGCAGAGCCAAAAATTGCTAAAAGAGAGTTTAAAAAGGAAAGCGATGTTATTAACCACTTATTGGAATTTGACAACCTGTTAAACGAGATCAATACGCTGATTAATGGTAAGGATTTAAGCAATGCTATTTTTACTTATAATAAGATGTTTGAGGTTTATACTAAAATAGAGGTTGATGCATCTGACAAGGCAAAGGTTTTTGAAAGGTTGAATAGTGTTTATAATGACCTGATTGAGTTAAGTAAAGAAAATAAAATAAATTTAAATTAGGTATACTAATCAAAGTAACGATGCGTATTTTACAGCAACAAGAAATAAAGGAATTGCTTCATCAAGACTACGTATGTTATGGCCTATATAACATAATGAAGATTCTTCTAAATCAAATCCAAAATTTATCCCTAATCCAATATTTTTTAGTCCAAAATGATCATCCCAAAATAGCCTAAAATCTTTCTCATAATAAGCTTCCAAAAATTTGACATACTCTTCAATTTCCTCCCTCCCTTTGTTCTGATAAAAACTGGAAACTCTTTCAGGATAATTCTCATCTGGCAAATAAACCACGGGAATTGCCCTTTCATCTTGAATTTCGACTCTTGGATAAATTCTCATATAAAAAGGTTGGATAAAACAATTTTAAAATCTTTCGGGTAATGAAAAATCATTTTTCTTACTAATAGAGTTTATAACAAAATTTATATATGAGTTTGCACCACCAATATTCATTAAAAAGGTTTGCACTATTAAAAAAGAGGTTGAGAATGTATTATTTTAATTTGATAACTAAATCTATATTTGTAAAGTGATATAAATGCATTTAGAAAAAAGAGGAACTGTGGGGGGTAAATGTAGTTCTTACTTCATTAAATTAAAGGGGTGTTATTTTGCATAAAAGGACAAAAAGAAAGGATTACATAAGGAATAAAAATAAAACAAAGGGTAAAAGTAGGGTAAAAAATAATATACTAAATAAACTTAATTCAGATAAAAATTTAAGATTTAATGAAAGAATACCAAGAAGATTGTTAAGAGATGCTCCTGTTCCTCATTCTAGTTCAGTTTATGCTCATGCTCAACCCCAAGATAGTGCAAATCTAAGGCCCATAGGTATAAGTAATTTAAGCAAGGTTTTATCGCTTATATTAATTGTATTTATTGGGCTGGGGTTGTTTTATTATTTCGGAAGTTTTGGAATTACGGGGTTGGTTATTTATTCTGATTCAACAATAACATTAGATGTTAATAGTTTAGTAAGCAAAGATGCCCAGATATTTGTAAATGTCGGGGCAGAAGAACAAATCAAGCCAATAACAGGGTTTGATCTGCCTCTAATGAACGAAAGTTATTATGTAAGTAGTTTAAATGTAGATATAATTAGCCTAAATTTCTCCTTAGATCCTGGCACCTACTCATTTGTTGTAAGCTTAATTGACAATTCTACTTTAATAGCTATCACAAGCAAAGACATTACAATTAGCTTAGAGCAGCCTGTTATAGAAAGGCCTCAAGAACCAGTGCAAGAACAAGTTAATGAGACTAATTTAACCCTGCCAGAGATAATTAATGAAACAAATACCACAGTACCAGAACCATTGCCTGAACCTGTGGTAAGTAACATAAGTGATTTAAGCAAGGTGGAACAAGAAGTTCTAGATGAAATTAATAGCAAAGGAAGCGCAAGGGTAATTGTAAAAAAGACCTTTAATCTGGTAACAACAGCTGATTTGATTAATGAACTGGAGCAGAACATTACAATTGATGAATTAAGATTTGTTAAAAGGGGCGAGTTAGCAAGCGATATAAAAAAAGAATTTGAAAATAACAGCTTTGATTTAAATGATTACGCGAGATTAGAGGAAGAATTCAGCGAAACAGATACGAGTAAAAGAGTTTTAAGTGTAGTACAACTAACAGACGGGGCGAATAAGTTGGCGGAATTAATCAATAAATCTGAAATTATTACAGTTGAGCAGGAAGTTGATGATATTGTTGCGTTAAATGTTGATGTTAATATGCTCAATAAGATGATTAATTTATCGTCTGTAAATCAAATAATATTGGATAATGAAGTAAATTTATTTGTTCAAGATGCAATAAATATAACAAAAGTAAATGTAGTACAACAATTAGGCTATAGTGGGAATGGTAAATCGGTGTGTATTTTAGATACAGGAATAAATTATAACTTATTTGGACTGATTTTGAATCAAACAATTCATGGCTATGACTTTGTTAATCAGGATGATGATCCTCTGGATGATCATGGGCATGGAACTTCTGTTGGAAACATATTATTGAATGTTGCCCCAAACAGCAATGTCTATGCTGTTAAGGTTATTAATTCTAATGGTGTGGGTTATGAATCAGATATCCTGGCTGGATTACAATATTGCATTAATAATAATGTTGATGTTATTTCATTTAGCATTGGAAGCAGGTTGAGTAACGGTTACTGTGACAGCAATATAGTTGCGAATAAGTCAAATTATGCTGTTGAGCAAGGAATCCATATAATTGCTGCTACAGGAAATGATGGTTCTAATACAGAAATAAGGGTTCCTGCTTGTGCTTCTAATGTATTAAGGGTGGCTTCTAGCAATAAACAGGATAATGTTTCTTCATTTAGTAATGTTTACTTAAACGATTTGCTTGCTCCTGGACAAGACATTAATACAGTAGATTTAAGTGGTAATTCAACTGCTTTAAGTGGTAGTTCACTCAGTGCACCATTAGTTTCCGGGGCTGCCTTATTAATACTAGAAAACCAAAGCTATAATCCGGGTAATTTAACTCATTTGTTTAGATCTACTTCAGATGTAATATTCAATGATGGGATAAGGGATTATGAAAGATTGAATTTGTATAATGCCTTAATAAATAATATAACCCATGTTCCTTTTGATTATGATGCCAATCAAGCAAATGTTACAAGCGGGGAATTCTTTGGCTTTGCAAACCCCTCTTTTAACACCCCAACTTTAAATTCAACAGATGTAAGAACTAATAACACAAACGTAAATATTTCTTTAAGCATAGTAAGCACAGATGCAACAGGGCTTTATAACATAACAACATGGTATGAAAACAATCAAAGTTTATTAGTTTTAAACATGCCTTTCGTAACAAATACAACAGATGTAAAAGATTATTCCGGCTATAACAACAATGGAACTATTTCTGGTGCATTATGGCAGAGATATTTGAATGAGGATAATAACTCTTTAGTTTTATTATTGCCTTTTGATGAGGATAATTCAACAACAGCTATTGATGCAAGTGATTATAGGAATGATGGTGTTTTAAGTGGTGTTGCACTAAACACAAATAATTGTGTAACTGGAACGTGTTATACATTTAATGGAGTAAATAGCAATATAACAACTAATAATCTAAATCTTGGCGGGGCAAATGAATTTACAGTAGAAACTTGGATTTATCCCTTATCTGCACAAGAAACAGCCGTTAATTATAGAAACACAATTTATTCGGGGCATGTTTTTGCAACACCTTCTTGGTGGTTGGAAGTATTTGGAAATGATATTTTTATCCAAAATTTAACCACTCCCTTCCCAATTGTCGCAACAACAGGGGATATTATACAAAATAATCAATGGTATCTTGTTTCTCTTACAAAAACTGGAAGTGCTGTTAATAGCAATCTAACCATATATGTAAATGGTGCGTTAAAGATTTCTGGATTAATGAATACCACACCTACAACCCGTTCATTCATAGGTTCGTTAGGTGGAACAGCAGGTGATAAAGATATTTTTAACGGGACTATGGATAATTTTAGAATATACAATAAAGCATTAACTTCATCTGAAATTCAAGACCATTACGAGAAATACAAGCTATATTACCAGCCAAGCTTTAAGTTTGACGGAAAACAAGGGATTAATTTTACAAGGGGACAATTAGGAACTGCAATAAATTCTTCTTCAGCAATAACCATGGAAGCTTGGGTAAATCAAAAAAGTTTTCCATCTCCAACAGGTGCCCAAGTCGTTTTAGCTGGAACAATAGGAAATTCTGGCGGTGGATTTGGGATAACCATTCTCGGTGCAGGAACGGTTAATGTTGGCGGAAGAAGCATCGCAAGTGATGCAATACAGCAGACTAATTCATTATCGAACATCTCATTAAATAACTGGACACATATTGTCGGGGAAATGGAATTTGCGAATGATTTAATCAAGATTTATATTAATGGGAAATTAGACAAAACATTTACAGCAAGTTTCAGCAGAGACCAGTATAATCATAGCATTTTATCAACCGCTACAAAAGATACCATCGGATTCTTTGATGGTCAGAATAGATATTTTAATGGCTCAATTCAAGGCGTAAGAATTTACAATCGCTCTTTAAGTGCAAACCAGATATATGAATTATATAACAGCTATAATACTTCTGCGTTGAATAAGTTAGTTAGTGAGGAAACAACTTTTGGAAAAACATACAAAGCACAAGTTTATGTTGCTAATTCTACGAGTATCGGGAATGTAAGCAATACAAGTGAAGTTTTAATATTAGACACAACCCCAATTTTAAGTTCTCCTGTTTTCAATAGAAATGTCGTGCCAAATAATACACAGATTTTATTAAATATAACAGGAAATATTACAACATTGAATCTTCCAAGCGGGGTTAGTTCTGTCTGGGCAGATATTTATGATTGGCTAAATAATTTTATTAAAAGAATTTACGCAAGTTTAATAGATACAATAAATAGTGTATGGCAGTTTGATTTCACAACAAACGAAGATTTTCCAGAGGGGAATATTACTTTAATAATCCAAGCAAATGGAACAGGATTAGAAATAGCAAATAATTTAACGACAAATTTTACGCTTGAGGGTAGCCCGTATTTTGTTAATAATCCCGTAATTAATACTACTAACGGATTAAATACAAGCAATCAAGACTTGAATGTATTCTTTACTCCAAGAGATAATCAAAGTATAGATATAAATTATTCTATACAATTGTTTAAAAATAATGTTTCAGAGTTTATTTTGAGAAATGTAGATTTAATAAATAATACTTTTACAAATTACATTATTAATGAAACAAATACAACAAATGATGATACCTTTAAATCCCAAATATGGATTACAGATGGGTATAGCAATAGCACTTTAATTAATACAACAGAATTATTAATTTTTGATTCATATCCAACAATTTATAACCAAAGCGTATCGCCTTTAAGCATATCTAACAGGCAAACCATAGAAATAACAGCAGATATTGTTGCGGGAAGCTTTAATATAGATAATGTTAAGGTTCAGGTAACCTCTCCAGGACAAAGCAAGAATTATACAATGAGTTTTACATCTGGGAACCAGTATAAAGCAACTTTAAGCGGGGATGAAACGCAGTTAATCGGTGCTTACGCAATAAATTCTTTTATAGCAAATTCAACAACAAGGATAAACCAAACCTCAAGCACATTGACATTTCAGATTATAAGCGGGGGTGCTGATCCAATTGGGGGAGGAACAACTGGCGGAGGAGGTGGGGGAGGAACAACAGAAATAACAATAAGCAATTTGACCCTAGGAACACTCCAAAAAAGGATAGACAGGTATTTATTCTTTTTCCCTGGAAGCGATGAGGTTATATCTTTTAAGGAATTGCTTAAAACAAACAAGGAAATAAAAAACTGCAAAGTTAGTATTCCATTCGCTTGTAAGTTTACAGCTAATCAGCCAAACGCTTTAATTGAGATTGATATTATACAAAAAAACAAGCTATTCTGGACTATTCCAGACGAGGAAGGAGAAATAGAATTAATAAGTGAAGACGGTGAAGTTACGAGAGTTCCTATTTTATTAAAAGTCTATAACTTTAATTATAAAATTCCATTGAAAGGGCAAAGTGTTGCAGGGATTGAAACCAGTAAGGATATTACAGGCATACCAATATGGATTCCTGTATTGGCTATAATTTCTCTAATTGGATTTAGTGTATATAAAATAGGAAAAGATAAAAGAAGGCTAAATAGGATTAAGGAAATAAAACTGTTTAGCAAGTAATCGGGATGAACATACTGCCAAAGAATTATCTGATTTATGCGAAGAGGCTGTTGTTGCAGTAGCAGAATTACAAGATGAAAAGCCCAATGAAAGTTTTAATTTTCTAAATCATGATTTTACTACATCAACCAATGACCCTTTATTACAATATGTCCTGCATAATAAATTACATGAGGGCATGGAAAGAAATAATGTTGTATTAAAAAATTTAGCACCAATTTTAGTTTTCTTGAAACTAGACAATGAAGAGGCTTTGATAAATAGGATTGTTGAAATGAATATAGAAATTTATATTCTTGAAGTTCCAACGGGAAAAGATGGCAATTTTACGCCTTTAATTTATGCGATTATGATGGGTGGAAATAAAATGTGCCATAAAAGAAATAAAGTTGGAAGAAGTGGTGAAATACCTTATATAGAAAGAACTTGGGAAATGCAACCATATCAACAAGCTTCTAATGGATTAGCTAATTATAATGGACAGAACAGGAAACAATTTTTAGCTAGCGACGGCAGAAAGACAATAATATACCCATTTTCAAAATGGGATAAAGTTGTTCAAGCAAATGAATTTTGCAAAGTTGATTTAAATATAGCTGACTTAACTCAAGTCGTCCATCTTAAAAAAGCCTTTAGCCACTTCTTTTAAAGTGGCATTATTTTTTATAAATGGATTATTGATAATCATATTGTAATCCCAGTCTTTTTTTATTTTTTTCCTTAAAACATCTCTTTGTATTTTTGTTATTTTACCTTCTTTAAAATCATTTTCAGTTTGTATTTCTAAGCTAAAGAACATATCAGATAATTCTCTCCAATTTTTTACATCTTCTTCAAAACTCATATTTTTACTCCTTCTTTTTGAACTTTCACAATTAAAATATCGGGGGGTTATAGTATAAGTATTACTAAATCTTTAAAAATGGTATTACTTTTTAAGATAATTCCCTTAAACTTTTATGCTTTTTTTGTTTCTTTACTCGAAGCTTGTTTAAAATAATAGTTAATATTTCCTTGCCAAATACGTTTTGTAATACTTTCTCGCCAATAAAAGCACTAATCTTTAATGCTGTCCCATCTTCCTTTATGCTTAAAATCTCCTTTATTCTGTCTAAAGCCTGTCTCTCTTCTTGCTTATTAATTCTAACGCTAATTACCTCGCTCTTGTCTAATTTCTTTTCCTCGTTCAATCTTTGTCTTTGCCATACCATTATCTCACAACCCGAATAATTAAATACATTACAATAACATAAGCCAGTCCTATTCCTATTACAACTAGCCAATCCTTTATTATTTGGGCATTATACCTAACCATTTTATTTGAAATAAGGCTCTCCAAAGCTGTATTTATGATAATAATTACAAAATTCTATCTTGTTTTTTTCATATTTTGTATAATCTAATTCATTTAAACAAGCTAACATAAAATCATTTGTTGTTTTATATTTAATCTCAAATAAGACCAACCCCATATAATTTTCCTTGCTAAAATAATCTAATTCATCTGGAATGGAAAGTCTTGCTATATATTTATTTCCTATTTCTCCATAATACTCGTGCATTAATAAGCCAAAATCTTTATCCTCACTTTCATAAACAATATTAAACCCCTTAATTGGAGGAATTAACCTAGTATAAAGTCCATAACATTCTAGACAATAAGGCTTTCCTAAACTAACGCCAGCCGATTTACTTATAAGAACAAATTCATATTTCTCATTAAAATAAATAAACGTTCCTGAAATTAAAAGCAATAACCATAATTCAAATAATAACCTTTTTATCTTCTTTTTATGTTTTTCTTTCATAGTGTTTATTTATTATAACCTTCACCTTTTTGTTGATATATGATTTTAATTGGCTAGAACCAACGATAATCATTCCTTTACTATCATAGCTATGTTTTACATAGACGATTGCCTTCATTATGTTTCTCATATTCTACCATTCCATTTTTCCTTAACCCCCTTCAATGCACAGGGACATTTTATTGGATTAAAAATCATCGCACTCCTATTTTCATTTAATAGCACAAAATTCCTAATATTCCTATCAGGGTCGTAATAAAGTTTATCTATTAATTCTTTTGTCAGCTCGGGTATAATGTTTGGTTCTATCTGACCAGAAATAATAAAATCGGGGTTTATCCTCAGTTTTTGGTATAATAATTTTGGCTCTTGAGTCAATAAAATCATATTTACTCCAAGTTTTTGATATTTGTGTTTATAATCTATTAATTGCCTTAAAGAACTGGGGAATTTAAGAAAATCATCTGATTCTGGGGCCACTTTATCCGCCTCATCTATAACAAGCATTGGTCTAATTTTACTTAATAATGAATGTAAATCTTTTAAAATAACCCCCACATACGCCCTTGCCTTAACTTCATCATTATCCTCTAGATCAATAAGAACATGGGGGTTTAATATAAATATTTCTTTAAAATCTTTTACTGGATGCCTTGTATCATTGGGGTACCAAAAAAACTCGCTTTCGGCTAAAAATTGAAATCTGTTAATTAATGAGGCATAAGTGTTAGAATCAATCCTAGCTGATAAATAAATACCATGCAATTCATTAAATTCTTTTATTTTAATATTTTCTCTTGGCAATTCTTCTAATAACTTTAAAAATTTATTTGGATCATCATTATGCACCTTTTTCAATGGAGCAAGTTTTTTTAAATATTGAGATGCCATATCTGGAAAACCGAGGCTTATCCAATCATCATAATCTTTAAATCTTGATAATTTTATAGAAAAATTATTAATGCATTTTAAAAACGAGATGCAATTCTTAATTTCAGCATTCCTGTTTAAATATTTTAATCCATACCAATCATCATAATCTTGTGAAAAAGCTGGGCTAATAATTATAACTGGACGAATATCAGAAGCACCACAAACAATTGTTTTAGCGATTGTTGTTTTTCCATATCTATGTCTGCCTAAAATTAGAGTATCCCCATAATCTCTTATTTTAAAATAGACTGGTTTCCCAAATTTTGTTTCTCCAATTTTTATCTCTTTAGTTTGCATTTTTAAATTTTTTAGGATTTTTGTTTATAATTTCAAATCCATACCCCCTTAATTTTTCTAATGAATGAATCACCCAAGCAATTTGATTTAAAGTAACTGAAATATTTGGATTCCGCCATCTCCCATCTTTGCCTTTCCAGCCCCGAGATATATTTATGGTTAGATAAAATCTACCCTTTGGGGTTTTATTTGGGAATAAACTAGCTGATAGGTTTCCTTTTCTTAATGCTTTTATTGGTTTCATGCTATATATAGTAATATAAGTTATTATATGAATACTTTAGTATTAATCATATAATAACCTTATTTTTTATGCGTATAATGTGTATAAATTTATAGTCTATTCATTCATTTGGCATTTCTAATTCTAATTCATCCTCTTCGTCCTCATCCTCTTTCGCTTTCTTATTATCCTTCTTTTTATTAGACTTTATGGGAGATTCATCTTCTTCGACTCTAATATTTTCTAACTTATTCATACTGCTTATATATATGCAACTGCTTCTTATATCCATTAAGGTTGCCCTTAACTCTCCTATTAACTGCTTAAAATATCTTTCAACATCCTCGCTAGTCATTTTATCTAGAGTATATTTTAATTCAATGGGGTCTAACTTATTTAGTTTTAAAGTATCATTGATTAACTTAATAATTTCTGTTATCTTAATATCTATTTCAACGTTTTTAATTATGTATTTTTTCATTTTAATAATTTTAATATCTTTTTCTGTTTCATCTCAGTATCCATTTTTACTCTTCCTCGCTAAACTTTTTAAACTGCTTTTTCTTTCCAGCACCCGCAACTTCCTTAATAGTCTCAACAAACTCTTTCCTATTATCTGATTCCTGCCTTTCCTGTAATAAAGCCCTGTTCTTCCATAAATCTACCTCGTGCTGTAAAGTATCAATCTGATTTAATAATCTTTTAGTATAACCTTCTTTAATTACACCTTGAGGAAAAAACCAAGTCTCAAATTCTTCCCCCATCGCATTTGTGATGATTGTATCTTGTAAAATATTGGTTAATGCGGGAAGAGGCATGCCATTTGGTTTAACTTGATAATAATTAAAAACCCCTAATTTTTTATCTATTAATTCCTTTTGTGTATATGTTCCTAATCCATATTTACTGAAAAAAGTTATTCTCCCCCGATAACCCTTTGCCTCATATCTCCCCGACTCCTTTTTTCTAAAATATGGATTAAATTCAATGTAAACAGCATAACCGATTATAAATACTAAAATTATTGCTATAATCCATACTGCTGATGCTACCATTTTATTTATATTTCCTCCGATTCATAAATGTATCTTTGGTTGCCTTTGTGTTCAATAATAAAGGTTGCTCATTCTTCCAATATTTCATTAAATCAACAAATTGGCTTGTATGTTCTTTTTTAAGAATAAATAATAAAAACATCCTAGCAATTACGCCTTCATCTTTTGTAATCTCTAAAATTTTATTTTTATATTCAAATTCTTCCCAAAGTTTTAGTATCTTTCTATTTTCCCCACCAAAAATCAAAATACGCATATCCTCACTAATTAATAAATTATAAATTTTCTTTAATTTATACCTATATCCCTTCATTTTTTTAAGTAATTCTTTTCCATCTTTATTTCCTAAATCATCTAGGGTAATAGTAAAACTTTTCTTATATTTTTTCTTTTTCATTTATGTTCCTCCAAATAATCCGATACGGGCATTCCACTTATTATTTTTTGCTTTAAACTTTCAATTATGCCTATCAATTCATTTTTATTTATTTTTTTTACATCAACTCTTGTTTTCCATTTTATTTCACCATTTTCTAATATATTTTCAAAAATAAGTATTCTAAAACCTTTATTGATAATATTTCCGTTTTCATCTAAAATTATAACATCTTCCCCTACCATTTTATTTCCTCCTTATCCTCTCTATACCCGCATCCAAGTAACCTTTCTTAATTAATACAAGCAATAGCATAACAACCACTAATCCCCCTATAAATAAAAACAAATAGCTCTGTGTTTGTTGGCAGGTATTATAGTTTGTTTCCCAAATATATCTTTCTGATTGATTGATAAATTCAAATTCATTTTTCCATCTATCTCTATCAACAGCACAATAGCTGTATAAACTTCTATTGCCCTCTATACTCTCTTGTCTAGGAAGAACTGTTTGCTGAAAATAGCTTTGCTGATCATCAAACTCTATGTCTAGCTGGGTGCTTACAACACTTCTCACAAAGGTTTCATTACAGCTAATTAATTCCTCTGGTTCAACATTACTGCAACTTATTGGAATCTGGATTGTATTTGTAAAATCCGAAATGCAAGAATAAGTATTTGTAATATTATTTACAGCAATAGTTAATGTTCCATTTGCATTTTTTAAATCTACATTTACGTTGTCTGCATTCCCAAGTTCTGAAACTAATATTAAAAATCCACCAATAATAAAGAAATAAACCATTAATTTTGCTATCACTCTGATTTTATATTCTTCCTCGTTTAATTCTTCCTTAAAATCTATTAATTCCCCATCTTTATACCTTTCATAAATTTTCATTCTTTTAAATCCTCCTTTGTATCTATTCCTAATTCTTTTAATCTTCCTCTCCTTCTTTCCTCGTGCTTTTCTAACTCTGGCTTAATTTTAATATAATCTTCCCTTATTTGCGAGAGGGTTTTATTAATCCTCCAAAATTCGTTAGTAAACGAATCCCATACAATAGAATAAGCCTCTCTGGGAAAATATACTGCCCATCTTGTTTGTGTTAGCCTCTCTGCTTCATAATCATTAATATTAATTACTTCTTGGTATTTTGTTCTTATTACTTTAATTAATTCCAAGTAATTCATTGGCTGTTTTTTATAAAACAAATAATAACCTAAAATTACTCCAGCTATTCCAAACACTAGATAAAATAAGGGCTTTAATGGAATATCAATCTTAAACGCACTTAAAATTCCTATAATTAAAACTATTCCCTCGCTTATTGCTACCGCTTTCCAAATTCTAAACTCTTTGGTTTGTATTGGTTTTTCTAATTCAAGTTCTGGCATACTTCTTTCCTCAATAAATAAATTATATAAACTAATAAAATAAAATCTATTAAGCTTAAAATAGCCCATAAAGGACTATAAACAATAAAAAATCCGATTAAGCTATCAATTATATTTATCATTTACAACTCCATAATGTTCCATTCTTATAAGCTAATTGATCCTCTGGAACTTTAACCATATAATCTTTATTTACTAAAACCCAAGCATAAGCCAACGGCTCTCCTGCTTGTTCCCCATTAAAACATTGTCTCCATAAAGGCAATCTTGATGCTTCAAAATCATTTAAATCATAATTATTTATATTTGTAAAATTCTCCAAAACATTAACTCTATCTTCTAATTCATCAATGTATCCAAACACGATGATAATTAAGGATAGTAAAAGAACAAACATCAATATTAAATTTTCAGCATTAACAACAATTTTTCTAATCATTTATTTCAACCTCCAAATCTCCGAATTTATCATAACCATTAATTTTAACATTTTTAGATAAACTAACTTGCTTCTTACTATTTCTAGATATGTTAGCTACACCCATGTAAATTAATTGTTCTAAAGTCCTTAATGTTTTATCGTGGCTCCATAACTCTTTCTTTTTTTTAAGCACGCTTAACAATATTTTATCTTGGTGCCTTAATACTTCAATCATTTTAATTTGATTTTCATTATCTATTGTTCTCAATACCAATTATTTCACTCCCATCTTCATCTTTTTTTATGCAAGATTTATGAAAACAGTTGCCATGTCCAGATAAATACCTCTCCTTATCTTTATAAACTTCCTTCCCGCATAATTGACATCTCGTATTTTTAATTCCTCTATTCAAATTATTTCTGCTCCTTTATTTTTTGCTTGAGTTTCTCTATTGCTAAATCATATTCTTTTGTTTCTTTATATGGAAATTCACCAGCACATTTTAAACTGCAAAAGACAGGCAAACCCACTTCAATTAATTCTTTCATGAATGAGAACCTCTAAAAAATTCTTTTTCTGAAATATATTGTCCTTTAGCAATTCTCTTTTCTGCTTCAACTAACCTTTTGATTAGTGGTTTATTTATACATATAGCTAATGCTTTCTTTAAAGCCTTATTTTCCTGTTTCAATTTTTGCTCCTTTATTCTTTGCTTGAGTTTCTCTATTGCTTTTTGTTTCATTTTTTATCCTCTAATTCTTTTATTCTATTATCTAACATCTCACTTTTTACAATTAATTTTAATTGGTTATGTAAACCCTTTAAAAACTTCAGCTCGTCTTCACGCTGGAGTTTTAGAGTTAATTTTATTGCTTCCTTTGTTATATAATCAGATAAGTCATCATTAATGTAATTTTGATATTCTAAACTATCTTCTGCCACTTCTAATTTATTAAACACTTTATTAGTAGCTTCTTTCAAAACTTCTTCTATTATTTTATTTTCTTGTTTCATTTTTCTTTATCTTTAAGTTTGTTTAATAAATTTAAAATCTCTTTATAAAGATAAGGCAGACTTTCTTTATTTGTTTCATATAGGGTAATTGTTCTTACACCCCTCATAATTTGCCCAGATTTATTGATTGGAGATATTTGTATTCTAACTTTATCACATTCTTTTAGAATCTTCATTGTTTTTCTCCTGTCAAAGTTTTTATAACTTCCTCTATTATTTTATTGTCTTGTTTCATTTACTCTCCTTTAATTCTTTTATTAGTTCTCTTTTATAAAAATTCCAATTAAATAATGTTATATGAATTGTTTTAAACTTCTTTGAATGACCCAAAAAATCAAAGTGAGAAGGCTCATTCATTATTTCCATTTGTTTAAAATGTCTTTTCAAAGTTGATAAATTCCTACGTTTTTCAAAATTCCTGCCTTGATTATAAATAAGCATAAACTTTTTTTTGTTCTCTATTATTTTATTGTCTTGTTTCATTTTTCAATTTCTTTTAATGTTTTTATTAATTCATTCCTTAATGCCTTTAAATCTGAATCACTATAATTTTCTAAACGCTCATCTGTAAATTCATCTTCAATCAGATTTATAATTGCTTTACGCTGGAGTTTTAGAGTTAATTGAATTGTAAAAGTTTGTAATTCAACAAAGTTTTTTTCATTAATATCTTCTTTGCTTATCTGCATTCCATCTTCTAAAGCAATTAATATTGCTTTTTGAGTAACTTCTTTCAAAACTTCCTCTATTATTTTATTGTCTTGTTTATTCATTTTCGTTAGATTTGCGTTCGGGTAAGCTAGGATTAAATTTGATGATAAAAATTTCGTGTTTATTATCCATCACAAGATCCTTTCGTTATGTTTACGAAATTCATTAATGCTTACTCCGAACTTTGCCATTTTTTTACATATCTATTATTTCCGGTTGTTCCTGCTTTCCTTTAATTTCTACCTCTCCAGGAAATGCAACCTCTCTTGCTTCATAATACACTTTTCCTTGTTTACTTTCCTTTCTCCAATAAGTCTTAAACACGCTTTCATTTTCCTTTGTAGCCTTATTATAGACTTCTCCAACCTTAACTTTTATTATTTTTTGCTTAACCATTTAATTTATTCCTCCGTTCTTTATCTCATTGTTATTATCCCTTATTTTCTCACAACCTCTGCATAACCATAATTCGTGTTTATGAAAGCACTTCCATAATCTTCCTGTTAATGGAACTTCTCTTATGCAATCATTACAATATCTAAATTCATTAATTCTCTTTTTTGCCATAACCAACTTGTTTCCCTCTTTTAACTATTATCGGCTTTCCATTTTCCAAATATAAATCATTCAGCTCAAAAATTGTTTTCATCTAAATCATCTTCCCCTATATCTTGATCATCCCAAACATCGTTATCTTCTTTATCTTGTTTATCATAATCGTCTGATGGTCTTAACGGCTTGTTCATTTTAATTTTTTGATAAATTCCTCCACAATTGTTGACGCATCTAAATTTTGATCTATTGCATATTTCATTAATTTCTTTTGCAATTCTTCTTCAATGCTTAATGTAAATGATTTTCTCATGTTAATTACATAATTTGATAAGTATATAAACTTAACCTTTTATAATTACTACTTTAAAGTTTAAATAAAGATTTATATACTTTAAAATTTAAGCACTTTTCGGAGATATGCGGAATATCACCTCTTTTTTCCAACACGGGCGAGGAACATACAGAAATGAGGTGGCTTCGTTGCGTGTTGGTTTAAAATAAAAAGAAATTTTAGGAAATAATAAACGATGCAAGATAAACAAGAAACAAGAAAAAAAATACTAATAATTTATTTAGATGATAACAATAAGCAAACGATAGCTTATACTAATTTTATTAATTATTTTAATGATTTTATAACTTTTGAAACCAACGATAATAAAATTACTTTGCCGAGTTCTAGAGTTCTAAAAATTAAAGAAGAGGTGAAAGAATGAGGGTAATCGAAAAATACGGGTTTTTGCCAAAAAGCATTTGGTATTTTAAAAAACAAGAGAAAAAAATAACTTATGGAAAACGAAGAACTGAATATAGTTAGGGAGGAAAAAATGGTAGAAAAATGCAAAATATGTAATAAAACTTGTTATAATAGAAGCAAGTTTAAAGAAGTGGTTTGCGTGAACAAGACATGCAAAGATTTTTGGAAAAATAAACTTCCAGAGAAAGAAACTGAAAAGAAGGGCAAATAACCCTTTCTTATATTTAAAATGGGAAAACATTGGAAAGATGAATTAAAAAGAGAACGAGAGAGAGGAGGGTATCTAATAACTAAAAAAGAAAATAAAAACAAAAAATTAGATGATTTTATTAAGGATATCCTTGAGGACAAATTATAAAAAATGATGAATAAAAAGGCATGGCTTGATTATCTATATTATGATGTTGGCAAACAGCATTATGATTATTTTCTTGGCGGATTAAAATTAATGCCCGATGGAGAAATTAAATCACATAAATGGCAGACTTATTCTGAAACTTGTTTTGGTTTAGTTGTTGGAGATCCTGAAAATAAATTATGGTGGATAAATCAAAGACAAATTCTTCCTAACGAACTTGTTCTTGATATTGAAATAAAATTAGATATAGAAGAATTAAAAAGAAAATTAAATCTTTTTGGTATATTAAATTATTCTATTTTTGACAGCGGATCTAGGGGTTATCACATTCATATTTTTTCCAAAAGTGAAATTACTGAAACTATTAAATCCTTCTTTTGCAAGATGTTTGGTGCTGATATTGTAAAATCGGGAAATAAGACAATGATTGCTTTGGAATATTGTCCCCATTGGAAAACTGGAAAGATAAAAGAGTTGGTGTTCAAGAATGGATAATAATCAAGATATAGAACAGATTGGAAAAGAATTACAAGAGCGGGAAGCAAAAGATAAATTAAAAGAAGCTTATTGGCTATTAATTAAAATTTTAAATAAGTATCTTGATCTAAAACCCGAGTATTATGATATTATTGCTTTATGGATTTTGGGAACTTACTTTCATAAACAATTTATAACATATCCTTATTTATTTTTAAATGCTATGAAAGGATCTGGAAAATCTAGAGCCTTAAAATTAATAACTTATCTATCTTATAATGGGGAATTAATGAATAGTATAAGCGAAAGTGTTTTATTCAGAACTGCGGAAAATCACATGATCGGGATTGATGAAGCAGAACATATAGGAAGCAAGGAAAAGAATGCTTTAAGGGAACTTTTAAATTCAGCATACAAACAAGGAGCAAAGGTTAAACGGGCATTTAAAGTTAAGGGAAAAGAAAGGGAGGGTTATCAGATTGAGGAGTTCAATGTCTTTTGCCCTGTTGCTTTGGCTAACATTTGGGGGATGGATGAGGTTTTGGGGGATCGGTGCTTAACCTTGATTTTAGAGAAATCAGCTAAAAAAGAGATAACTAGGATGATCGAGTTGTTTGACTTTGATGAGGATATTAAGAAATTTAAGGAATTGGTAGAGTTTTGTAGAGTAATTTCAGTGAAAGGGGGTATTATATATATTAATAAGGCACTTGGATGGAATGATTATATAAATAAGTATCTACCTAACTCTACTACTATACTAACACTACCTAATACTACGACTCTCTACCAGAATGAGTTTTACGAGAAAGTTTGGAGAACAAGCTTGGATGGAAGATATTTAGAATTATTTTTGCCTTTATACATTTTAGCAGATGATTTGGGGTATTTGGATGAGATAATAAGAATATCAGAACAAATTGTTATAGAAAAGAAAGAAGAGGATGTTATGGAAGCCAGGGATATATCTTTATTAAATTTTATATCCACTTATCAAGAAACAGGAGATTTTATTTTAATGAAAGAATTAACAGCCAAATTTAAAGAATTAGAGGAGGAAGAGTGGATTAATAGCAAATGGTTTGGTAGGGCATTAAGGAGGCTAGGTTTAGTGAAGAAGAAAAGAAAAGTTCAAGGAAGGGTAGAAGTTATATTAAATTTTGATAAGGCAAAAGAAAAAATAAAGATGTTTGGTATCGAGATTAAGGAAGAGCCAAAGGTGGAACAAGAAACGCTTTCCGATAAACCGAATGAGGAATTAAAGAATGAAGAAAGGATGTAAAAATTGCGGAAGGCGAGTTAATAAGCCATTAAACCGAAATGGCGTAAAGGCTATATATTGTTCCAAACGATGTAAATCCTATGCCCACATTAAAAAGATTAGGGGTTACGATTAGCATGGGCTTTTGGGTAACAATATCAAAGGTTTTTAGCGGTTTCCTGAGTTTAATATTTAAAAATTTAAGGATAAGTATAACTCTAATCTTGCTTTTAGCTTTATTCTTTGTTTCAATTCAGGAAAGTATAGAGCAAAGGAGCCTAAAACCCTTTATTAAAAACGTTGGAGAGGAAGTAGTCTCTTATGATAATAACTTGAAGCTTAATACAAAAGTTATATTAAATGGGGATCAAAGTTTTAAAGCATGGTTATTTTTAGTATTTAATTTATGGTTTTATTACCTTTTTTTTAATATAATCTTTAAAGTATTTCACGTTTGGGATGAATCGGCTAAACTTCAGCATATTTTTGTAGCGGTTGTGGTTGTTGCATTGTTACAAATTTTAGGGAATTATATAATCGAAAATCAGTTTATAGCACCATATCAGGGCTTATGGTTCTTTATAATCCACACTCCTGAATTATTTAATCCTATTATTTCTAAATTGCCTAAACCTTCTGAAGAACTTGGAAATATTAGCACAAATATTTCCAATTATGAGTTTTCTGCTAATTTTAGTAAAATATTATAATTTTATATAAAAGTTACAATTTTTATAATTTTAGTAAAAAGTATAAAAAGTAACAATTTTTATACTAAACTTTATATACTATCTTAATTTTAAGAAATTTTAGAATAGTTACTTTAGAAGCTAAAACCGAAAAAGTAATTCAGATAAAAGCGATTAAACTTCGCCTGAATAAAAAGTAAGTTTCAAGCAACCATAAAAAGTAGCTAATATCGTGCTAAAAGGCTTTACGGGTGTAAGGGCTTTATGACGCAAAGTCTAGTGCGTTTCAAGGGAAAGGCTAGGCGTAAAAACGAGATTAGTGAGAAAAACAAAAAATGAATAAGAGTGGAAAAATGAAAGACTGGGTAAAAGCAGTTCTTTTCATTGGAGTTATAGTTGGTACTTTATTTGTTTTTGGAGTCTTTAAGTTTTCCTCACCTTTAAGTGTTGAAGATTCTGATTCTGAAGATTCTGTTTTTGGAAACGAACAAGCAATAGCAACTTATAGGGTTGTTGCAAGAGAAAAATATTCTAATGATGCTGGTGTTTTAGAAGGAGCATTAAAAGTATATAAATTCGATGCAAACCCAAGCGATGCTAACGCAAACCCATTGGCGACAATTGATGTCACTAATGGAAAGGGTTCGGATACAAATGTATCTTTAAAAACAGGAACGGATTATAGGGTTGTTTGGGATGGAAGCAGGGTTGGTGGAACGTCTTACGATGTAGACTATGGGGTTATAGACTTTACAAAAGGATATAACAAGGATCAAGCCATATATACATTCTTGACAGATGATTTCACGGCTAGTGCTGACGGAATAGCAACTTATGGAACTCTTTCAGATATTTGTAGCGAAGTAGCCACAGGAAGCAAGGCATGTATAGGCGAACAAGCTAATGTTACTGACCAGTCGTTAGAATTATATGGTGCTGGCGGTGCTGATGGTGGAGTTACATATAATGAATCTGCTGGAGATGGTTCTTATGTTTTATTCTTTACATTACAATGTTCGGGAAGCAATGTTGAATGTAAAAATAATGCATTAGATTTATTATGGGATGCGACAAATCCTCCAACAGGCAATGAGTATACTGCAATAACAATGCAGTTAGATTCTGGGAAGGATTTAGGAGTGCCAAGCGACATTCTTAATTATTTCAAGAACGAACAGCCAGTTGCATTAGGAACCTTAAAGGGTGGAGACTCGAGTGTTTACAAAATAACTTGGAGCATTAGCGAAGCCAATGCAGACGCTAATATGGATTATACCATATTATATGATGATCTTGGCGGAAATAATGGCAAAGATGTTTTGTTAAACACCAAAGGAACCAAAGATACATTTACATTTAGCGGAACAGTTGCTAATTAAGTTTAGTATTGTTTATAAATGTAAAAGCCGATGACATGGGGTAACCAATCCCTGGCAATATTTTATTTAAAATGGTGCATACAGAAATAAAAACAAAAATAAAGTCATGCTCAAAGTGCGGAACCAAAATGAAGTTCCGTTATCCATACATGTTTTGCACAAGATGTAAAACATACGAGAAAATATAAAAAAGTCGCAAAGACTTAAAGCAGGAGAAAGATAATGAAAAAAAGTTTATTATATTTAGTTTTATTATTAGTTAGTTTAAGTTTTGTAAATGCGGAAGAAGTAGGAACCCACTTTAAAGATTCTATAAGGGATGATAAAATCAGCGTTAGGGAAGGAACGTTTTTAGATAGGTTAGATTTATTTGCGATTGCAACAAGGGATGCTGGTGGTTCTTACGTTGGATCATTTAAGCCAGGAAACACCGTTAATTTTAGGGTTGATGTTACAAGTTATAATTTAGCATGTTCTAATGTTTATATTGTAGCGGAAGTTTATAATGCCGAGGATGTATTTAAGGGGGCAAGGAGCAAGTTTATAGGAAGCATTTCGGGGGGAAATAATTATTTCATTGCCGATATTCCTTATACAATTAGTTCAAGCGAGACGAGTTTTGGAACATGGGGGGCATCTGGTTATTTATGGTGCGATAATACTAAACAAGTAATAAGCAAGGCTTATTCAACAAGTTTTAATGTAAATAAAGGAGTTTGTTCAGAGGGATATACGGGTTCTTCAACATGCAGAAGCGGTTTAACAACAAGTTCTGGGAACGGAGAAGATAGTTATAGATTATATATTAAAACAGATTGCACTTCTGAATATAGAAGGATAGATCAATGCACTAGCGGAGAGATTTGTTCGGGTGGAACTTGCAATGGAGTTCAACCCCCAAGTGCGTGCGGAGACGGACAATGTTTGGGTGAGGAAGATAAATTAAATTGTCCTAGCGATTGCACTGGAACCATTACACCACCGATAGTAACACCACCGATAGTAACACCACCAACGGGCGGATTTTTAGGATTAACGACTTTGCAAATAGTAATTATAGCAATTTTATTATTTGCGATTATAGTAATTGCATTTATGAGGAGAAAATAAAATGGCAGATAATAAAGAAATATTTGCGATTATAGGTTTGGCGGTTTTTGGTATTATAATGTTAGCTTATTTTAGCGGTGCGGGAGTTGGTGGTGCTGGTGGCGGAAGTAGACAAACAGGAGAAACAATCGCATGTGAAGTTCTTTTAGATAATACTCTTATAGATCCTAAAATAAAAAGTGTTTCATGCCAAAGAGATAACTGCGGGTTGTTTGATACTGTAAGTGTTTTTGGAAGTGAAGGAAAAGTAAGGATGAAAGTTAATGGGGTTATAGTTGATACTGAAACTTATGATATTCCTGCTTTCAGCACGGGGAATAGATTAGTAGAATTAAAATCAAGCTGTGTTTTAAAGGGTTCAACCGCAACAATAGAAGTTATTAAGGATGATGGAAAATTGCTTGATTCTAGGAGTGGATTATGAATAATAAAGGATTCTTCTTTATTCCCGTATTGGCAATAATTTTATTGATATCAATAGCAATAATATTAATTCCGATTATAGTAGCAATCTTTAAAATCTTTGGATTTATATCAACACCAGTTGTTTCGGCAATCTTTGGCTTGATTGTTTTATTCTTTTTAATTTTTGGATTAGATGCGTGGTTATTAAAGGGGAAATTATTTAAAAAAATATTTGGGGGGAAATAGAAAAATGGGAAAGTTTTGGAAAGGTTTATTTGTAGCTTTTCTAGTCGGAGTAGGCTCGTGGGCAACATTTGAGATCGCTAAAAAATCTTTAGAGGATTTATTGCAAGCTTTGGGCGTCTTTAATGTTTATTTGCAGGGGGCGATAATAGTTGGAGCAATTATTTTAATAGTATTTTTGGTAACTAGAAAGAAGCCATTAGCTACATTAAGAAATATATTGGACGGATAAGGAGGAAAGAATGAAGCATACATGGATATTTGCATTATTAGGAATAGTTGGAGGATTAGTGCTTTTCCTGGATGGAATTGGACAGGCATTTACTTTTCAAGAAAATGTAATGTTTAAAATTTTGGAAGTAATTTTAGGAATCGCAGTAATAGGTTATATAATTATTAAGGGGTTTAGGTAAGGAAGGAAAAATGAAACTAAAATTTATAAATATAACAAACTTTGGACTAATCTTATTGGGTGGGGGATATGCGGTTAATGTCTTTTTTTCTAGTCAACCGATTCCATTATGGATTCTTGGGGTGGGTGGAGGATTAATTGTTATAGGAACTTTATTGCACATGTTTTACAAGAATTAAAATGGGAGACAAAGCCAAGAAAGGGATATGGGTATTAATAGTTTTAACTTTATTTATAGCTGGTTTTCTCTATATTAATTCAGATGATATGGGTGTGCAGAAAGGTGCTTTAATTTATGTTGGAATTATTTTAGGGTCAATAGCGTTATTTTGGCTAGCGAGGGAATTTAAAATTATTAAGAAAGTGTAAAATGAAAAGAGATAATAAAGGCAGATTTGTAAAAGGATATTCTGGTAATCCAAAAACTGAATTTAAGAAAGGACAAATTCCTTGGAATTTCAATATGAGGGGAATACAATTATCCCCTCATGGGGGGTGGTTTAAACAAGGAAACAAAATTTGTGTTGGAAGAGCCCCCTGGAATAAAGGATTAAGAGGCAAAAAGTATTTAGAGCACTATAAAAATGGACATCCTATGAAAGGAAAACACCATTTGGACGAAACTAAAAGGAAATTAAGTAATTTTAATATAGGACAGATTCCGTGGAATAAAAATTTAACAAAAGATAATAATTTATCATTAAAAAAAGTATCGGAAAAGTATAAAATATGGAGAAATAAACAAATATTACCAATCAAAGATACATCAATAGAAGTTAAAATTCAAAATTTCTTAAAGGAATTAAACATTGAATTTTTTACTCACCAATATATAAAGATAGAACATGGTTATCAATGTGATATTTTTGTACCAAGTTTAAATCTCGTAATCGAATGTGATGGCAATTACTGGCACAAATATCCAACAAGAAATGACATAGACAATATCCGCACAAAAGAATTATTAGAGGGGGGATTTAAAGTTTTAAGATTATGGGAGGTTGAAATAAAAGAAATGAATATTGATGAATTTGAAGGATTAATTTATAATTTAAAATGAAAAATGCAATTCAACAATTATATAACACTGGATCAGAATTGGTTAAGGAAGATTGTGATAGGTGTAATAGTTGGAATAATTTTCATTGTGCTAAATCTAACGATTGGCATAACAATAGGGATTCCCGATTATCCCCAAGCAACCGAGGGGGAGAGGCTAGGAATTGTATCAGGGCTTGCCCCCCTTGGAGAAGAGTTAGCATTTCGAGGAGTGTTACTTCCTGTTTTAGAATTAATAACACCACAGCCGTTGCCTTGGATATTAAATGCGGGAACATTCGCAATATATCACGCAAAAGCGTATGGGGGGGGATTAAGTAAGGAACAGCTATTAAATGCTCAAGGAGCCTTTATTGGTGCGTTTATATTCGGCTTGGTTGCAATAGCACTTACAAAATTTACGGGAAGCATCTTGCCAGCAATTACTACCCATTTAATATTCAACACATTTTTAGTAGTTCAAAAGTTTGTTATAATAGGATAAAATGAGAATAAAAACAATTTTAATGATTTTAGGCATAATTTTATTAATCGGAGTTATTTATTTTTATGGAGATTTTAAACCACAGGTTTTTTTCTTTTCGACTCTTCCCGATATAAATATAATTCCTAATGAGATTAAGTTAGGAGAAACTGCACAAGTTAAATTCTCCGCTTTATTAAGGGAGATTGGTGCTGAAGATGGACAATATGCCCATGGGGTTTATATAAACAAAAAATTATTATGCTTCAATACAGCGGGAACTAGTAATGGAGACACTTATGAGGATTCGTGTTTAATTGAAGCAAAAGATTACAAAACAGGAAATAACATTATTGAAGTTTTTCAAGCATATAAATTAAGTGCCACCGCCCATACATTTTCTAATAAATTGATGAGCAATTATGAGGGGGCTCTGGCTTTTGATAGTTATAATAAAAATCCTCAGGGCAATAAATTAATTTATCAATGTATCTATGGAACACCAAATGGCGAAAGTTATGATAGTTCAGATCAAAGATGGTATGAGTATCCTTTAAATACAGAATGGGAAAGATTGGGTGGAACAAGACCAGGTGATTCTGGTGGTGGTGATTGTAATGGTGCTAGATGTAGAAGTTGTATAAATTACTTATCTGTTAGCACTTATGAAAAGGAAGATTTAAATTTGAATGTTGTTTTGGATTCATCTAGACCTCCCCTCCCACCTGACAAGGGAAAGGAAGCAACCATGAACTTTATTAAGAATAGTATATTTTATATAATAATTATTCCGTTAGCTTTATTAACTGGTTATTTATTATTTAAGAGGAAAAAATGATTGAAATAATTTTGATGTTAATATTGGCAGGATTATTTATAAGCAGTCGGGCACGGGCTGTTGCTTTCTATAATCCATATCCTAAACCTAAAAATAATGTAGAGGATTATGCAGATGAGATTTTGAGAAGATATAACAATCGGGGTTTAGGATGGAAAGAAAAGGCTTAATTTTTTTAGTTGGATTATTGTTTGTTTCTGGATGTTCTAATAATTTAAATAATCCAAGTTATGCTAATGAAAATAATCAATCTCTTCAACAAAATTTTACATTATTAGATGTTATGCAAAGAAAATGTTTTAATAAAGAGAAAGTTGTTAATTTCTGCAAAAAAAACAATGATTATGGATATTTAGAAGAAGGAAATTCTATGTTGCCTTTGATAAAAGTTAATGATAAAATAATAGAGGAGATATATGATGGAACAGAATTAAATTCTTGCGAGATTATAAGGTTTAAATATAAAATTAAAGAGGATGGGGATTTTTATGTACAAGATAAATATTTTGTGCATAGAATAATAGGATTTAATGGTGATTTAGTAATTACAAGAGGGGATAATAATTCAATAGATAATTATGAAATTGTTCAGAGGGATAAAATAACGCATAAGGTTTGTGGGGTAATAAATGGATAAACTTTCTCAATTAAAAAAGTATTGGTGGATTTTATTAATTGGGATATTTTTAATTTATATTTATTTTGTAATAGCAGGGGATTTAATAGATTTATCTGATAAAGATGCTGGAGATTTTATTGGTATTAATGCTACATATACAGGTGTTTATGCAGGTAATGTTACATTTATGGGGGGAAGCAATCTCATCGCATTTTTTGACCCAAATTTAAATTCAACTATTGATTCCAGAAAAGATAATAGTAATTTTTTAGGTAATGTTACTGATGTAAATTCTATCGAAGTTATGTTTTATAGTCAAAGAACAAATCGTATTTATATGGCTGGTTCAGCAAGGGATTATGCAGATGCAAGAAATAAGAGGGGTACAAGATTTGGCTGGTTTTCCCCTAGTTTAAATACAACAATAAATGCAACTTCTCAAATCATAACCATTTTTACTCGGGTAGCTACTGGCGGAAGCAACGGTCTTACGGCCATGACAGAGGATTCTGGTCGTAATTTAATATTTTTAGGAGCTAATGATGCTTCAGATGCAGGAACTCATACTTATGCTTATTGGAATGCATCATCAAATACTACAACCGATATAAGTGATAAAGATGCAGGTGATTTTTTTGCAGGAACTGGTGCAGGTGCCTATATTTCAAGCATGGTTCATAATGAAAGGAATAATACTTATATGACCGCAGTTGGTTTTGGGGGGGGGAATAATTTTGCTTATTATGATATTAGAACAGATATAGCTTATCCTTTAGTAAATAATGATACTGGTAATTGGCTTAATAGTGATGTTTTAGCTTCGGCGTATAATCCAAATTCAAAAAGAGTTTATGTTGGTGGAGTGGCTGGAGATTTTGGCTATCTTGATGAAAATTTAATTGCTCAAAATATAATACAATTAGATGTTTCTAATGTAACTGCAAATACTGTTCAAGCCATAACTATTGATAAGATTAGGAATTTAACTTATTTTGGAACAGCGATAGGACAACTGGCATATTTTGATGAACAATCCAATAAAACAATTTCTTTAAATGAAAGTTTAAGAGTTATGGGATGGGGCTCACAAAAAATTTATTCATTATCTTATGATAATAAAACGAATAGGACTTTTATTTTTGGCAATAGCGGTAAATATGCGGTTTATGGAAATCTTACGGGTGTTACAAATGTAGCGACACTTTTAATCGGGCCAAATAACCCAAGTTTTAATGTTTCAATTAATACGACAGATGGAAGATATAATCATACTAATGTTAATCTCACTTTAATAATAAACCATACAGATGCAACAGGGCTTTATAACATAACAAACTGGTATGAGAACAATCAAAGTTTATTAGTTTTAAACATGCCTTTCGTAACAAATACAACAGATGTAAAAGATTATTCCGGCTATAACAACAATGGAACTATTTCTGGTGCATTATGGCAGAGATATTTGAATGAGGATAATAACTCTTTAGTTTTATTAATGCCATTTGATGAGGATAATTCTTCTACTGCTATTGACAGTTCTGATTTTAAAAATAATGGTGTTTTAAGCGGTGCAACATTAAATAGAACAGATTGTATTACTGGAAATTGTTATAGTTTTGATGGAACTAATGATTTTATTAATTTGATTGATAAAAGTAGTTTAGATTTTGGAGCTAGTGATTTTTCAATAGAATTATGGATTAAACATCCAGTATCTGCAATTACAAATGGAAGAATAGTTTACAAGGGTGCTTCTAGTGCAACAGATGTTGGTTATGCTTTACTTGGAGACGCTCAAAATATATTTGCTTTAAGTAACGGTTCAACTAGACTTTTAGTAACTGCTGGAAAAACTAATTTTAATAATGATTTATGGAATCATATAGCTATTACCGTAAAAAGAGATAATAATATAACAATTTATACTAATGGAATAATAGATAGTAGCTCAAGTAATCCATTAAATGTAAGTAATTTTAGTGGTTCTGTAAGTAATACAAAAGAGTTTATTTTAGGTAGTATTGATGGAACTGGAACATTCTGGAATGGCTCAATAGATAACGTAAGAATATACAATAAAGCCCTAACTTCATCTGAAATTCAAGACCATTACGAGAAATACAAGCTATATTACCAGCCAAGCTTTAAGTTTGACGGCGTAAATGATATGATTAATATAACAAAAGATATAAATGATGATTTTGGAAAAACAGGATTTACCATGGAATCTTGGATATGGAATAATATAAATGACCAGCCACAAATGTCTTCTTCTGGTGTAAATATTTTATCAGATGTTGGCTCTGGAATAAGTGATAGATATGAATTAAGAATCAATAATATTTCAAGTTCCCCAGTTATTTATTATAGAATTCAAGATAGCAATGCAATAAACGAAGAGGTTAGTAATGCAGGAAATTTAAATAATAATTCATGGAATCATATTATAGTAACTTATGATAATGTAAATGCACAGATAAGGGCTTATGCAAATGGTGTTTTAACAAATACAAACCCAACAGCATTTACTGGAACAATATCTCCAAATGATAATCTTTATATTGGAATTGCTGGATTAGTTAGAGATTATAAAGGAAGCATAACAGGCGTAAGAATTTACAATCGCTCTTTAAGTGCAAACCAGATATATGAATTATATAACAGCTATAATACTTCTGCGTTGAATAAATTAGTTAGTGAGGAAACAACTAAAGGGAATACTTATAAAGCAAGTGTTTGGGTAAGTGACACAAGAGATGAAGATGTACAAAGAAACTCTACAGAATTATTAATAGGAAATACAATTCCAACAATTCCAGTATTGAGCTATCCGCCAAATAATACTTACTTTAAGGATGATACACCTGAATTTTTCATAAACAACTCAGATGATCCAGATAATGACACAATTTATTTTGTTCTAGAAATAGACAATGCATTTGATTTCACAAGCATTAATTATTATAATGGAACAATAAGGAAAATAAGCAATGGTACGAATTCGCATAACCTTTCATCAGCATTAACAGACGGAATTTATTATTGGAGAACACTTGCTACAGATTTACAAGGAAATTCATCTTACACCGAAATAAGGAACTTCACGATAGACACGATAAACTCAACAATTGATTTTACATCGCCGACTGAAGCAAACAACACATACACAAACAACAGCTACATTTTCATAAATGTTACTGTAACAGAAGCCAACTTTGCCAATATTACATTTTACTTAGTCAACAGCACTAGTGTAAATGCAACTTTATTCACAAGCTTGAACAATAATGCAAGATGGATTAATCTAAGCCCATTAAACCAGAATGAAGTTTATTATTACAATGTTTCGGTAGCAGATTTAGCAAATAACATTAATTACAGTGAAACAAGAATTATTACTTTAGATAATACATTGCCAAACAACATAACATTATTGTCTCCTGGCAACAATACAATAAGCACAAACAGGACACCTTTATTCACATGGAATAATGTCACAGAATTGAACTTTGACAATTACACTTTAGAAATAGACAATGATGCTGATTTCACAAGTGTGCAATTTACTTTTATAAAATATAATAATTTAACCAACTCAACGCATTTGATGACAACCCCATTAAATGATAATACAAGGTATTTCTGGAAAATTACAGTCACAGACAAGGCAAACAACAGAAATTCAACAACATTCACCTACACAACAGACAATACAAAACCGGCAGTAACCTTAAACTCTCCAGGCAATAACCAGTGGCTCACAGCAAGCACTGTAAACTTCCAGTATATTCCAACAGACACCCCATTCAACAGCAATTTGCAGGCATGTGATTTGTACGGAAATTTTACTTCAACAACATTCGAAAAGAATAATACGCAAACGCCGGCGGGAGGAGCGATTAATACATTCACGTTAATACTGGCCGATTCCAGTTATACCTGGAATGTTCAATGCAATGATTCTGCTGGAAATTCTGCAAGAGCAGCTGCAAACTTTACAGTTAACTTAGATACAGTAAGACCGAGCTTAAGCTATTCTGGCCAGACAGAGGTCAATAACAGCTATAAAAACCAGAACTTCATCTTCGTAAACTGGACTTATACAGAGGCTAATTTTGCTAACTTAACATTCAGGCTATTTAACACAACAGGCAATGTTAACACAACAGTTTACACATCAACAGCATATCAAATAAATGTAAGTAATTATACAATTTACTTAATCAATCCGAATGAAAGATACACTTACAATATAACAT
>Ga0209518_1000539_pt1 | contig 48730 bp, 54 predicted proteins | sample RifGroB1_FD_183993 | JGI IMG/M metagenome (GOLD analysis project Ga0209518, IMG submission 183993) | Groundwater microbial communities from Rifle, Colorado, USA - Groundwater B1 (SPAdes) (version 2) | ecosystem: Environmental > Aquatic > Deep subsurface > Groundwater | place: Rifle, Colorado...
TAGGACATAGTATACTAAACGTCACTTTTATATAGTTAGTATGTTTTCTAACAAAAAGGAGGTAAATGAAAGTGAACTTGAAATGTCTTTTTTGTAAATCAAAAAAAATTGTCAGAAGAGGATTAAGATACAACAAATTAGGTAAAAAACAAAAGTATCAATGTCTTGAATGCAAAAAATGGTTTATCGAAGATGATGGATTCAAACGAATGCGGCACCGTCCAGAAGACATTGCCCGAGCTGTGAGTTTACACAGCGACGGATTATCTTTGTTTAGAACCAAAGACCACATCTGGCAGCACGACGGAGTTAAAGTCACAAAAAGAACAATCAGCCAATGGGCAAAAAAATATTCTATTTTTTTAAAATCCGGTAACAAAACTTGAACCAACGCTAAAAGGCAGACAGCATTATGATGAAAAATATGTTAAAGTAAATGGAAAAGATTGCTATGATTTGAATTGCATCGACAACAAAACAAAATTCGCAACAGCACATCTATTCGTCGACAAACGCAGTTTTCCAAACTGCGTTAAGTTTCTTTCTCAGATAAAAGAAAAATGTTACAGCCAGATTCTTGCAAGATATTTCACAAGAAAATATTTCAACAAAGATTTCGAATTGATAACTTTTGTCTGTGATGGATTTGAAAATTACAAATCTGCTTTCAACAAACTTTTTTACAGAGTTGCTAAACTGCAATTCGGAGTTCCGATTGCCTGCAAAAAATTTGGTTTGAAACACAACAACAATCCAGTCGAAAGATACAACGGAAAAATAAAAGATAGACTGAACTGTATGCGCGGAGAATTCAAAAGTTTTGAATACGCAAAATCGTTTATGAATTTGCAGCATGTGATGAATAATTTTGTGAATCCGCATCAGCAGCTCAAAGGAAAAACGCCGGCGGAAAAAGCAGGAATAAACTTGAAACTTGGGAGAAATAAATTGTTAGAACTAATCAGATTTGTTGGAGAAAAACTGACGTGACGAGAAATATCCTGTATCCTAGTAAACCAATAAAATCTAAAAACCCATTGTTCCTTCCAACAAAAATATCCCTAAATAAAAAAGATGAAATACGAATACGCCCCAGACTTGCAGCAAAAAATGGTTGAAATAGTCAACTCTCTCGGCATGAGTCACATCAAAACCGACAGAGTTAGATGTTTCCGCAGCCGCGGCTCAAGCACAAAGCGCACAATCGCAAGATGCCACGCCCTCGGCAAGCTCATGCAGCACGCAATGGGCACAAAAGCATTTTACGCAATAGAATTCCTCGAGCTATTTGAAAAGATGTCAAAAAAAGACCAGGAAAAAACAATAATCCACGAGCTTCTCCACATTCCAAAAACTTTCGGCGGCGGCTTCCGCCAGCACGACTTCGTCTGCGAAGAAAACGTAGAGCTCCTTCATAAAAAATTCGAAAATCTTAATCAAACCAGAAGCAATTGGTTCAATTGAACTCTTAAAACCATCAACATCTCATATATGACACAAAAATTCTAATCATAAAAACATTTAGCTGGATATCGTTATTAATTATCGTCGTTACCATACAATAATTAAGCTATTTTAGTTAATCTCTGCTAAATAGCAGCAAAATAATAGATAACCCGCCCCCTCTTGCCTGAAAGAGTTGGTTCATTGTCTCCCAGATAATAATTTACAAGAAACTTAGCAAAATTCAAAGAGAATTAAACTTATAAACTATAAAACCATAATTCAAGCATGAAAAAAAGAGGCATGAAGTTCGTATTCTTAATTACGGTATTATTCTTAATCGCCTTGGCGGCAATTTATTTTTCCATTCCACGAATTTATTTTAGCCCCGACGACGGCACAACATCAACACGTTCATTTGTCGCAAACTCATTAGTAGGAAACGAAATAAACAAGCCAATTACTGTAAACCTCGCGATAGATTACGATCCCGCGTCGGCAACTCCGTTTATAGACATCATTCAAGCTATTCCTCAAGGATTTAATATAATATATGAAGGAATTTCAAATCCCCGCCCCGACCTTGCCGCATACTTCCCGGCAAACACAACACCCATTCAGCTTACAAAATTCTCACCAACGGATGAAAATCTTTCATACGTATTGATTCCAAATCCCGCAGTACTCTGTCCTTCCGCTCTGGGAACCTCAATCCCAATAAATACTTTGTACCTCGCGCCTCCAGAAGAACCTCGCCCAGAAAGAGGCACAGCAAGTATTTTCCTGGCGCAAAAAAACGTAACAAGAACGCTCTCAAAATCCGAAACCAACGTAAACAGAGAGATTACAGTTTACTTGCATGTCTATCCTGCATGTGAAGATTCATACACCATCACCGAAAACTTTCCCTTGGGATGGACAGTTATTGATGAGGGGGGTGGCTCTATTTCCGGCAACACTATAACTTGGAACATGCCCTCCTGCTCAGGAAGATGTGAAAGCACAGTCATCGCTTACAAGCTCAGAGCGCCGTCAATCCCCACATCAATAACGTTCTCAGGAATATACAAAATGCCCTTAGCAGACCCTAATACTATGTATTTACCATTTGCCTACTTGCAAGTTAAAAATGTTGACTGCACCGCTCCAGAAGCCTGCGCCCAGTCAGCCTGCCAAGGCGAATATTGCAACGCCCAGCAAACAGCAACTTGCTCTGGAGGAGACTGCGTTCCAAACTCTTGCGGCCTCCAAGCAGGCCATTACTGCGGTTCTTCATGCCAGCCCGGAGATGTTCAAACAACTAACTTCGCTTGCACTTCCGGCGTCTGCTGCCAACACACCCCTCCTCAAACTTGCGAGCAAGCAGGTGGCTACTGCGTCGACAATCCAGGGATGCTATGTCCTCCTGGATTAAACAGGCAAGTCAACTTTGATTCAACATGCAACGGCGGAGAACTCCCATTAGAAGGAAATTATCCGATATGCTGCAGTGCAAACGCAATAGTAGAATGCTCTACCACGCCAGACTGCGGAACAACAGATTGCAGCTCTCTTACCACAGAATGCAGAACTTATTCTGATGTCTCGCAAACATGCTCTAACGGTATTTGTGTGGGAATTTGCAATGGCTATTCGAACGATCCTCTTAGAACTTCCTGTAATTCAGGAGCAGGAGCATGTGATGGAAACGGAAACTGCGCAGTTTGCGGCGGTGACGGACAGCTTTGTTGTGCAGGTTCAACAATAAACGTTCAATGCCCGGATGTAAGCGTACCTGCTAGTGCATACTGCGAAGCCGGCACAAATCTATGCAGGCCGGGACCAGCCGATTGCTATACCGACTTCGATTGCGGAACAACAAGCTGTCTGAATCCACCAACATGCAAGTATTACACAAGCAGCAGCATTCAGAATATCTGTTCTGCGGGAAGCTGCATTTTTGGTAATTGTGCCCCATTGTTGGCAAACTCAGATGCAGGAACTTCCTGCAATTCAGGAACAGGAACATGTGATGGAAATGGAAATTGCGTACTTCTTCCAACATGGACTTTAACAACAGGCATTAATCCAATTATTCCGGGGGGCTCTTTCTCTGGGGGGAACGTTATGGGCGGAACGATTGACGTTCCAACGCAAACCTATGTAAGCGGAACTATGGTTAAAATTACTCCAACTGTCGAAAATAGCAATTTTGAATTTTCTTCCTGGACTCTTGATGATCCATCTTCAGAAACTGTAAATCCTGCAGACAACTCTTTAACTGTTAATATGAGCAATAACCACAATGTAAAAGCAAACTTTAGGGTTGTCTCAACCAAAAAGATTATTGAAGTTAGAATTCGGGGAAGCAGTGCGCCTAACAATGTAGCAACATTTGCTTTGAATCCCGCCCCAACAGGCGTAAATGTTCCTGGCGGAGACATTCTAGCAGGAATATATTTGAACAGCCAATCTGTCCAGGTGTCTGTTTCTAATGTTAATCCTAGTTTTACCTTTTCCGGATGGTATGACGGAAATACCTTTGTTTCGTCGCAAACCACTTATACTATTCCTTCTGGTATTGGCAATCATAACCTTTTAGCTCAGTTTGACCTGTCTGCTCCGGCCCCGTAAGTATTTCTTTTCATTTTAAAATTCAACTGTTCTCACAAATGTTCTAAATCAATTCACCACGCAAAAGTAATTTCAAATTAAAAAGGGCTTTGTTAAAAAAGTCAAACTATTGGTTTACTATCTTGGTTGGGGGGTGGTGGTTCTGGAGGTTAGGGCGAGCATGTTACGCGAGGTAATCCGCAGATAATTTACGAGCGTGGCTGCGAGCGAGCGCGTTACATGCCACCATATTTCAATAATTTAGGCATGTGACCGCGAGTAGGACTTTTCACTGAAAGTGAAAAAGTTGTGGGAATTCATAAACCAACCAAGAAGTTAGAATTGTTTGCAATAAATAGTTCGATTTGCGCAAGATATTAATTACAAATCGAAACTATCTGGGTGCAAACAATTCAATAAGAATTCCAATAAGCCCTAAAAAACAACAAACCATATAAATGGAAGTCATCTTGAAAAACCATGGATTTGTCTGGAGTTAAGCAAAGGCAGAAGCAGAAAGAGGACATCGTTCTAGAAGCAAAAAACTTTTTCAATGCTTACAAAAAAGAAATAGGAGAATCTGTCAGAAAAGAAGAAGGCATTGTAAAACTAGACTTCAACAAATTGCAGGAGTTCTCAACAATCCTCGCAGACAATATTTTAGACCTTCCAGAAGAAACAATTGCCTTGCTTGAAATCGCACTTGAAGAATCAGAATTCCTTTCGGAGAAAAAACCTCGCGTCAGAGTCACGGAGCTTCCAAAAAGCTGCTTCCTTCCCATAAGGGCGATTAGGGCAAAACACCTTGACAAAATCCTAACTGTTGAAGGAATAATCCGCCAAGCTTCAGAAGTCAGGCCCCAGGTGGTAAACGCAAGATTCGAATGCCCAAACTGCGGCGCAATCCTTTCAGTCCTCCAGATAGAAAGAAAATTCCAAGACCCGTCAAGATGCTCGTGCGGCTGGAAAGGCAACTTCAAGTTATTGAGCAAAGAAATGGTCGACGCCCAAAGATTAGTTATCGAAGAATCTCCGGACACTCTCGAAGGCGGCGAACAGCCAAGAAGAATTAATGTTTTCCTAAAAGAAGACCTCGTAGATTTAAGAATGGAAAAGCGCACAACTCCTGGAAGCAGAATAAAAATCCACGGAATTCTAAAAGAAATTCCCGTACCATTGCAAACCGGCTCAATTTCAACAAGATTCGATATCGCAATAGAAGCTAACAACGTAATTTCCATGGAAGAAACTTACGATGAAATAGAAATGAGCGAAGAAGACGAAAAACAAATCCTCGAAATAGCCGCAGACCCAAAAGCCTTCGAAAGATTATCAAAAAGCATCGCATCAAGCATTTATGGTTTCGAAAAAATCAAAGAGGCAGTTTTGCTTCAATTATTCGGTGGAATAAAAAAGAAAAAATCAGATGGCGGCTCGACCCGTGGCGACATTCACGTTCTCCTCGTTGGCGATCCAGGAGTTGCAAAATCAGTTCTCTTAAAATACGTCTCAACTATCGCTCCAAAAGGCAGGTACGTTTCCGGAAAAGCCGCTTCCGCAGCAGGCCTTACCGCAGCAGTCATAAAAGACGAATTCCTTAGAGGCTGGTCTCTTGAAGGCGGAGCCATGGTCCTTTCAAACAAAGGCGTAGTCTGTATTGATGAAATTGAAAAGATGGACGAGCACGACCGTTCAACAATGCATGAAGCGATGGAACAGCAAACCGTTACAGTCTCAAAAGCAAACATCCAGGCAACGTTAAGAGCAGAAACGACAGTCCTCGCTGCAGGAAACCCAAAAATGGGGAGATTTGACCCTTACACCCCAATTCCCCAGCAGATTGACATTTCTCCCGCACTGCTCTCCAGATTCGACGTCATTTTCATAATTCGCGACTTGCCAAATAAAAAACAGGACGAGGCAATCGCAACCCAAGTCCTTGAAGAGCACAAGCAGGAAGTTATAAGAGATGTCATCGATGCAAAACTCCTAAGAAAATACATTGCTTACGCCAGGCAAAAATTCAAGCCAAAGCTGACAGACGAAGCAATAGAAGAGATAAAAGATTTTTATGTTCGGTTAAGAAACCAATCAACTCAAATCAAAGACTCTGACATAAAACCCATTCCGATAACTGCGAGGCAATTAGAAGGAATCGTACGACTAAGTGAAGCCCATGCGAAAATACGGCTAAGCAGCAAAGTAGAAAGAACAGATGCAAAAAAAGCAATTGAACTGCTAAGAACATCACTCGTTCAGGTCGGCTACGACGAAGAAACAAAATCTTTCGACATAGACAGAATGACAACCGGCATCACCTCATCAAAAAGAGGCAAGATAATAATGGTAAAAGAAATTCTCTCACAATTAGAATCCAGGTTAGGCAAACTCATCCCATTGGAAGAACTTGAAAAAGCAATACAGGATAAAGTTACCGAGGCAGAACTCGAAGAAGCTCTTGACCAATTGTCAAAGGCCGGAGACATTTTCAAGCCAAAGAAGGGATATATCCAAAGAATTTAATGTAAACAAAAAGCTTATAACTGTAAAGCGATTAAGAAAAATATGGCAGAAAAATATAAAGTTCACTATGACAAGGAACATGACCGGCTGATGGTTGCCGGAAAATCAGATTCAGACATCATGACAGGCAGCGTAAGGATTCTGAATGTGGTATTAGATTTCAATACCAAAAACCAAGTCGTAAATGCAGAGCTGCTTCATGCTTCAGAATATTTAGATTCTTTAAGCATAGACTCTGAAATTCTAAATAAGATAACAACTGGAAATTTGGTTTTTAGACAATTAAGAAACGGATATGAAATTATTTTCGTCTTAAAAATTAAGAACGAGACTATTGCAATCCCTTACAATGTACATCTGCCGAATCAAAAACAAATAGTTAATTCTTCCCAAGTCTTTTAGCCAAGTTTCTCCTATATTCGATGGCGTGGATAATTTCTATTTTATCTTTTTTAGGGCACATCGCTATTGAAAATGTGATGTTGTTGCTTAAGTGATAAAATAATTCGTAACCAATGTCTCCAAATCTTAATTTTTCTTTTTCAATTGCAAATACTTTATCAAATTGTGGAAAAATCTCCAGAACTCTCCTGTGCTCAATGCCCCTTTCTGCCAATCTTATTTGATAATATTTAGTAAAAATAAGTTTCTTACCTTTGATTTTTTCTTCTATTATCTCGAGGATATCTCTTTTGTCTTTGATAAGCCAAGCCACGATTCACTTTAGTTATTGAACTTTAAAAAATTGACGAAGAAATGTTTCAACCAGTCCGTCTCGCAATCCCTTGGCTCTCGAATAATCTTTCAGTCGGAAACAAGACTGCAACACTTTCTACTTTGTCTGGCTTTAGATAATGTCCTATAAGAACTTCAGCATCGAGAGGGCTTCCTCCTAAAGAAATCAATTCTCCCCGATTAAGCCCGCATATACCTACTTTATTGTATGCTCTAAAAATCTCCTCAATAACCGGTCCAGTGTTATGCCTTCCCGTATCTTTTAAGGCTTTGGCGCCAGAAAATGTTTTAACCTCATAAAGTCCAGAGAACTCTCTTGTTCTATCGTTAATATATCCTACCGTCAGCCCGCTTCCAGCTACAGCAATATCTACAATCATTACTTCGTCTCTTGTTTCTTCCGGACCATTCATACCAATTCGGTTTCTTTACTGTTTAAAAATGCACCGCCTTGAGAAAATCGTATAAACAGCCTAAACAAAACGTTTAAATATTTGCACATATTGCAAATAATACAATGGTAAACATAACTCTGTCAATACCCGAAGAATTAAAGAAAGAAATGGAAATGTTTCCGGAGATAAATTGGAGCGTTTTATTCAGAGAAGCAATCAAAAAAAGGATAATGTTATTGAAAAAAATAAAAGAGTTTACTAAGGACAGCGAACTTACAGAAGAGGATGCCATTAGAATCGGACGAGAAATAAACAAAGAGGCTGCTAAGAAATACAAAAAAGAAAAATGAAAATTGTCTTAGATGCTAATATTCTCATTTCTTCATTGATAAAGCAGGGTAAATCGGCTGAATTACTGTTAAATTTATATTTCAATATTTTCATTCCGGAATTCATTTTTACAGAATTTGAGAAACATAAGAGTGAGATTATTGAGAAGACTCATAGAAATTCTGAAGAATTTTGGGATATTTATTCCCAAATAAGGGAAATAACAACTATCGTCCCTGTAAAAGAATTTGAGGAATATTTGGAAGAAGCTAAAAGAATTTGTCCTGATGAAAACGACGTGCCATATTTTGCTCTGGCTTTGAAATTAAAGTGCGGGATTTGGAGCAATGACAAGAAACTGAAAGAACAAAACGAAATCAGGATTTATACAACCGAAGAATTAGCTAAGGAATTTGAAGCTTAGAATGTCGCTTTGTTAATAAAAAACTCTCCAAACAATTATAATCCTGAAAGAATTTTATCGGAAGCGGTTGGATAATATGCGGGCGAAGCGAGTCAAATAATCAAGATTCGCTTGCGAGTCCAATTCAGCAAACTGCATCAACTAAAACCTTATAAAACTCACTTCTTTCAAAGTTAAATGAATACCCAATTGCCAACAACCCAAGAGGCGTTAAAAAGGAAGGTCGCATACAAAGTCCGCATCGGCCAAATCAACGAAGCAAAACAAAACATTGAAGGAGAACAAGGCCGATTAAGAAACATAGAGATAGACGGAAAGGAAGTCGTCAGAGTTAACCTAGTCGCCAATGTCATAGACAAATTCCTCCAGGAAGGCGAAAAAAAATACGGCAGCCTCGGATTAGACGATGCCTCTGGCCAGATAAAAGTTAAATTGTTCGGCGATGACACAAAAAAAATCGAATCATTCAACCAGGGCGACACTGTCCTCGTCATCGGCTTAGTCCGCCTATGGAATAACGAACTTTACCTCACTCCAGAAATAATAAAAAAGAAAGACCCTTCTTTCCTCCTCGTTAGAAAACTCGAAGTCGAAGCCCAAACTCCAAAAACTCTCGACCGCTCCCAAATCGCAGACCTCAAAGATAAAATCCTGACAATGGTCAAGACCGCAGAAGCCGATGGCGGCATTGACATCGAAAAAATAATCATGGAACTCAAAGAGCCACCAAACACAATCAACAACGAAATAAAGAAACTCTTGGAAGACGGCCTTTGTTACGAACCCCGCCCAGGAAAATTAAGGTATTTGGGATAATTGCTTACAAACAAATATTATTTCCCCGTTCCAGTTCCTTGCGCCCCGGAAGTCCCGGAAGCCTGTTGCAGACACTCCACCGCAACCGCGTTGATAGTATCATTCCCCGCGTACAACGGCACTTGCTGGCACGTCGCTAATTGCTGCATAAGCTGGACAACCGCCTGCTGATACCCATACTGCATTCCTTCTTGATAAACTTTCAACTTCTCCTGCTCACGAAAATCCACATACTTATCAAATGCAATATATCCCAGCGCCAAAACTAACAGCACCAGCAAAATAAACACCAGCCTTTTTTGCTCAAACTTCACCATGTAAATAATAAATAAGAGTAATATATAAAATTATCCAAAACTCAAACCCCGATAAAAAATAGAAGCCCCTTAATTATCAAAGTCTAATTAATCTTCTGCAAAAAACTGTAATCACAAATCAGTCTTAGTTAATGTTACCCCCATCATCCCAATCAATAACGATTCGTTACAATAACATATTCCAGAAAATTTAAGCTATTTCAAAACTTCCTCTAAAACTACTTCAGCTTCAACTTCTTCAACGCAAGATAAAGTGCTCCCACGATAAGAAGCCCATACACAATTATCACAAAAAGCTTATCATCAAAATTCTTCACGGCCGCTTCTATCACAAGAAAAGCTCCGGCGGGCAGTGAAACTATTTGCAATAAAAGGGCAGATATAAACAACCCAAAAACAATCAGCGCGAAACCAACAACCGCATAAATGAAAAACGTCTTCCTGTTGTACGCTTTTGTCGCGTCATCAAATTCCTTGCTGCACATATCGCAGCTCTTCAAGCTCACAGTGCATCCCTTGGCGTCGTAATCATAAACCGGCGTTCCTCTCTCATTGTAACAATTATCCGTCTGCTCCTGCAAGCTCTTTGAAAAAGTGCAATTCTGGCAGCTGCCCGTGTCAACTCCATACTTTACCGGATAAGCTCCGTTAAATGAATTCCTGCAATAGTCCTCGTATTTCGGCCCTTCATAAATATAACTCACAACAAGATTGACAAATATCGTAAGCATTATCGCTACAAAAACCCCAAGCAGAATAATCAATGCAAGATCTTTCCCGTTTCTCTTTCCATTTCTCTTTTCAGCCACATAAAATAAGAGTAATCAATATTTATAAATCCTTCTCGGGCTCTGTTGAAAAAATCAAATCATCGGTTTACTATTTTGATTAGGGGATGGTGATTCTGGGGTTAGGGCGAGCATGTTACGCAAGGTAATCCGCAGATAATTTACGAGCGTGGCTGCGAGCAGGGTTTTTCACCGAAGGTGAAATCCTTGTGGTGGCGTTTATCCTTTTTTTCTGTAAAACAGAATAATTGAAATTATTAATGAAATAATAAGCCAGAAAAGAATATCTAATATGAGATTACCTAAAATGAAGTCATAACCGCAGGATTGTCCAACTAGTCCTTGCGGGCATGTACCGCCCCCTTCTGAAAATTTTAATGGAAACCCCCAATATGAATAATCTAATACATTAATTTGAAAAATAAAAACAACAGTAGTGCTTATGACCGATAAAATAACGAAAAAAAGTAGAGTCCAAAACAGAAAAAATCTTACTTTTAAAAACCTCTTTTGCATTTTATATTAATATCTACAAAGTATATAAATTTTTACAACTTCAGAGATATTGAGAAAAACGTAGCTAAGTTAATCCTTAGGATTAAGTGATTATGGGAATCTTAAACCTAATAAAAAACAGACTTCAACAGAGTTCTTTCTTGCATTTATTTATAAACCCTACTTGTATCCGTTTTCCATGGAAGCTTATGAAAAACTACTCGACAAAGCATACAAAGAAGTAAAAGTCGTAGGAGCTTCCTCGGAAAGATTCGAACTTCCCAAAGTACAGGGCAACGTCACAGGTAACAATACTTTCATAACAAACTTCGCCCAAATAGCTGACAGCCTAAGAAGGCCCCAGGAGCACCTCGCAAAATTTCTCCAAAAAGAACTCGCTGTCTCCGCCAGAATTGACTCTCAACGATTGATTCTCAAAACAAAGTTAAACTCTGCAAAAGTAAATGAAAAAATAGAAAAATACGCAAAAGAATTCGTGCTCTGTCCAGTCTGCGGAAAGCCCGACACCGAAATCGTCTCAGAAAAAGGCGTCAAATCCAAGCACTGCCTTGCCTGCGGAGCCAAAAGCCCAATAAAATATAATCTTTAAAAATTTAACAATTTTTATATTTGCATGGTTTTGTTGAAAAGATACAATTGTTTGCAACAAATAATTCGACTTGCAGTTAATTAATTTCTCAAGTCGAAACTATCTGGGCGAGCGACTTGGCGAGAGTATTCTAAAAATTATTTACGAGCCAGGTCGGGAGCAGGATGACGGCTCCCAAACCCTGAAGGGTTGGGTATCCGTCAGTTAGGAGTGCTTCAGTTTAATATGCGGAAAGCACAGTTTGATTTTTCTTCAAAAATTCAAACTCCCAATTGTTCGAGTTCCTTATGTAATTCTCGACAACTTCAGCTGTCACACAGCCGACGCTGCGGAAAAATTTTCCCGGGCTCCACAAATGCAGTTTCCAGCCATTGCGTAAAAAAACTTCCCTCCAGATTGTACATCTCTTGAAAAATATTCGTGCGCTTCCTCCTTTCAAAATTTGCAATGCAAAGCTCACCGTCATCGTCGGAGGAATCTCGACGAAGATGTGGATGTGATTTGTCATCACCTCCATCTCATAAATTTTTATTTTCCATTGCGCTGCAACAAAGCGCAATGCTTCCTCGCATACCGTCCGCGGATACGGATGTCTGAAAGCTTTGATGTTGTACTTCGGCCTCCAGACAAAATGATAAGCCGACTGGCCTATCGAGTGTTTATGTTTTGTTATTTCAACCATTTTTCTCCGCGCGAAGCGCGTTGTCGCGCTCCGCAAAGTTTATTTAGAACAAGACAGTTACCACTATGAATTTCATTCAGTGAGCAACATCCTGCTCACTTTTTTATATTAGTTCGAGAATAAATAGTGTACGCTCCCGCGCCCCACTCAGCCTAAAGGCAGAGGCTCCAACGAATACTTTGTGGGTAGGGCGCAAACAATCGACGGAAAATGTCAAAAGAGCCAAAAAGTTTAAATACTCGTCTCTGCAAAAGATTTATAAAGCTTTCGGCAAGAAATCATGTTACTTTCAAATAATAAAAATCTAATTAGGAGTTAATTTCAATGAGCTATGTCAAACGTTGTCCTGAATGTGGAAGTGTCGGTCTTACTTACGACAGCCAAAATGGAGAAGTCATCTGCAATGAATGCGGACTCATCGTCGAAGAAAAAATAGTGGACACTGGTCAGGAATCGGGCGGCCAATTCGACAAAGCAGACAAAAAAGGCCGTGGCGGCGCCCCAATGTCGATGCAAAAATACGACAAGGGCCTCACAACAAACGTCGGCGAAATCTCAGATATTTATCGTTTAGAAGCTGGTCAAACAAGAAAATTCCTAAGACTAAAAAAATGGCAGGAAAGAGTTTCAACCTCTATCGAAAGAAATCTTCGTCTGGCAATGGCCGAATTAAGAAGAGTCGCTTCTTTCCTAAACCTCCCATCAGTCATCCGAGATGAAGCTTCAAGAGTTTACAATTATGTCTTGCAAAGAGGTTTAGTCCGCGGCCGCTCAATGGAATCAGTCATCGCGGCCTGCATTTATGCCGCTTGCCGTTCATACAACATTCCAAGAACTTTAGACGAAATAGCAGAAGCATCAGATGTTGAGCGAAAGGAAATCGGCCGGACTTACAGATTCATCGTAAGAAAACTAAAAATCAAAGTCACGCCTTCAAGTCCAAAAGATTACATCTTAAGATTTTCTTCAATCCTTCATTTGTCTCCTAAAACACAAAACGAAGCATTCAAGATTCTCAAAAAAGCAGACATCTCTGAATTAACTTCTGGAAGAGGCCCAGCAGGAATTGCCGCAGCCGCATTATATGTCGCAGCTTTATTAAACGATGAGAAAAAGACACAGAGAGAAGTCGCCGACGTCGCAGGCATCACCGAAGTCACAATCAGAAACCGTTACAAAGAACTTACAGATCGTCTAGGTCTTGAAGACAAGCTCAACTCAAAAGTCAACTCCGCAGAAAAAAACAAGAACAGAAAGTTCCCGCTAAGAATTAAGTAGCACTCATCGAATAAACAAACATTTAAAACAACAAAATTTTTCTCTAATTGATTAACGAGCGGGGTTGCCGGAAAGCGAATCACTTCGTGATTCTCATTCGTTCGTCTGCTAATGCAGCCAAACGAGCGGTCCCGCTCCGATAAAAATCGGAAAACAAACAAATGCGGGGTTGCCGGAGCGGTCAAACGGGACGGACTCAAGATCCGTTGGCTTAGTGCCTTCACAGGTTCGAATCCTGTATCCCGCATTTCATGTCCGAAGGACATGTCAATTCCGCAGGAATTGTGAACTTCCGACAAGCCTGTCGGACTATTGTAGTTTAGGGAACTCATAGAAAACCCTCTTCTAAAGGGGTTTGTATTTCGAATCCTTCGAATGTGAACTTGTTCGCGTTCGAATGAAAATCGCGAGGCGATTTGCTTTATCCCGCATTTCAAAAGAATTACTTAACCGCATCTATTTTTCTTTCATTGTTCCTACGCTTAAGAAAAAGAATTATTATTCCAATTAATAAAACAATAACGATTATAGCAATCGTGATGTATATTATTGATTTTGAAATTGTGCTCGGAACATCTAGTGTAGATGATGCGTCTTCTTGAGATACTACTTCTATTGGAAAGTCTACGTCGTATCCGACGTTAAGTTTTACATTGCCTTCTCCTCCTGACGGAATATATGATACTTTAAATCCCACCGTATAATTATCGCCAATCTCCGCAGTATTCGGAATGGAAATACCCAATATTACTCCTCCTTCATTTTCTCCAGGGTTCACAGTGTATTTGTTTTCACCGATTACTTCTGCAATGTCGTCTCCTTTTGTAAGAGAAACGCTTGCTTCTGTAGTCGGTTCATTCACACCATTCACTAACGAGAAAAATACTTCTCTTGTTTCTCCAGGATACATTTTCAGAGGATTGCCTTGCCAGTAAGGGGCGTTTACACCTAAAGTAGCTGCTAAATTTAGACTTAACACTGCTAGAATTATTGCTGAGATTAATTTATTGCTATTACCCATGCGTTACCTCCTATTGCAGAATACGTTTGAGAGCTTATATCCGGAACAGATGTCAAACAATATGAAAGAGTTTCAGTGTTCCCTGTAGGGCCTCTTGAAAGTGAAGAAGTAGCTATTGGTTTTGGAGAAGAGTGTATGAGCGAATCTCCTTGTCCGCACACATCCGCCTGGGATGCTCCTGCTGCTTTGAAATTAGCTGCTGGAATGTTTTGTATAGAATCTACTTCCCCAACTAAATCATATGATGTTACTATAATCGCGCCCGGAGGAGCTTCAAAATTTCCGTTGTTTGTGATTACTGTTTGTTCTGTTGAAATAATATTAAAATCGCCCGGGGCAGCAGAAGGAAAATTAATTATTGCCGAACTTAGCGAAATATCTCTTAAAAGATTCACAATAAATGTTGATGATGATGTTGCAGAAACTAATTTTGTATCATTTACTTTTACATTTACTGCCCATCCGCCGCTTTTATCAAAATAGTCCATTAAAACGGCGCATTGATATGTTTTTTCTTTTTGTGTTTGGGATTGAACAGAACATGTCCCGGTCCGTGTTTGCTCTCCTGCATTTGTAAACTCTGCTAAAGCTGTTTCATCAACCAAATCGCTTGCTCCATTTGAATCTCTTGCAGTAAACGTAACTGTAACGGAAGTTGTCGATGGAGAGGGGTTTAAATTTACATTGGGTATTGGTTGCAGATCGACAATGGTCGGGATTGCATTTCCCACATTAATTTTTACTCCTGTTGGTTGAGACGGAGAAAAACTTATATCTTCTTTAAACACAAGCACCAAAACAAGAAAAGCTAGCACAACCGCCAAAATCACAACCATCACCAAATATTTATTCCCCCTCTTTTTCCTTTTATTCATACACGCTAAAGAGAATTAATCTTTAAATAGATTTTGCCCAGAGGAATTCTGAAACCTTATACAGTTATTTCAGTATTTCAATAGGATTTTTTCCTGTGCCCGCATTTCATAATTATAGTCCATCAGAATAAATTACTACGAATCACAAATACTCTTTCTAATTTGTAATTCAGCAAGGCTATGACCTAAAATTTTTTGTAACATTTTATTAGCATATTGACCAAACTCATCGCTTGGAAGAGAAGCGCCAGAAGAAATAAATGTTTTAAAAACACTGTTAATTTCCGCAACAACTAAATGAGCTGTTCCCGACTGTGGATCTCGGTATTTAATGATTACATTATTTATATCGTTAATATCCAACTCAAGATATGTCTTAACTCCGCCATACTGTATTCCAAATATTTTTGAGTCAGGGTCATTGTTTACTAACTCAAAACACGTCTGACCATCAGAAGTAACTAGTATTGAAAAAGTATTACTATCCTTTCTTTCAAACCTTGCAAATTCAGATAATTTGATTGCATCTTCTCCTTCACCAAAAGTAATGTCTGAAGAAGAAACAAGAGAAGAAGGAGATATTATAACTTCAGACACTGAGGCACTCAAAGGTTTATCAAGCCGAGCTACAACATTATCCGAGGTGGTATAAGATATTGCAAGAGCACCCTGTTTTACAAACAAATATGTGCCTTCCGATTCTCCATCTCTTCTTAACTGGTAAAAGATTCCATATTGCCCATTATTAAGAAGAATCGCCTTTAAACGTTCATTACGGGGCAGTATATCTTTTCCACTCGCCGCCCCGTCCGTCCCAGCGCCGCCAGTCCCCGCTCCGTTCGTCGTCCCGCTCGTTCCAGCTTCGCCATTTGTCCCATCATCCGCCGCTCCAGTTCCGGCAGTTCCACTAACAAAACTTTTACATTTTCCATTATCACGGTCATAAACACAATTGTTACTCGGAACACTGCAATCATTATTTTCACAAGAATTTCTAGTTTCAGATGGATAACCCTCACAGCTTTTTACGTTAGCACACGAAGAACAACTGCCAGAGAAAGTTCCGCTCACAAAATAACATTTGGCATCTCCGCCCCCCTTTCCCTTGCACTCATCATAGTCACAAGTATTAAACCACCCATCTCCGCATTCATCACAATGATATTGCAATGGTTCATTCGCCTGTTGAGTTTGAGCAGGAGCTGAATCCAAACTTGCTGAAGGACAAATGGGATTATTACTACTATCCTCCAAAGCGCGATAACTATTCCCCTTTAACTTTTCAAAGATATTATGAAAGGGTTTATCTGTCTTAGTAACTTCTAAATTTGCGTATCCAATTAAATCATCAAAATTCTTTGAATATGCAACATAAACGTAATCTTGAAGATTGTCAGAATATATAATGTAATGCTGTGCTCCTTTTCCATAATATAAAGAAGTCTTTTCGCCTCCAAACAAAATTTCTTGCACTTGTGAATTTATAATTGTAACCGTATTGCCCAATGTAAAACAATTTGTTGACGTCCCAGCACTCGGAGTTGTGCTTGCTGGCTTACCAAACTCCTCGCTAATTTCAACACGATAACGGTATCCGTCCTGGCTGTTTACCCTTACAATCTTCTCAAAATACTTAAGAGGAATTCCTGCAAAATCTCTGTCTTCATACCCAGAAACAATACTCTTAAATTCTGCCTGTGAATCAATTTTAACAAATCTGCTCTTGAGTTCTCCAACTTGAACAGAATCTTTCTCAGCCCTAATTTTATCTAAAAGATTATTATCGAGATAGATTATAGTTCCGCCGTCTTTCATCCACAGCCCAGTATAAGTAAGTTTATTATCTGACGTATTAGAATAAAATACCATATCATAATACCTCTGAAACACCGTGTCAGGCATACCATAAACCAAAATCCTCTCATTTGGGGGAAGCTGCGCCTGTTCCTGCTGTTGAGCCTGTCCAGTTTCTGGCGTCGCTTCTGTACATTCAGTTACTTTAATTTCATTGTTGGCCAATGCTTGCGGAGTCCTCCCTTCTAACGCTTCTGCAACTTTCTTTTGGTCTGCACTAAGTTTACTAAGATCAACTTGTCTAATCAATTGATATGCTCCATTAACAACTTCAAAAATCGTAATTCTATTTCCATCGCTATTCGTTGCGGTTGCTCCCTGAGCACTTACCTCAACGCCTGTCTCAGCTCCGCCAACTTTTACCTTGTTATTTTCAACTACAACGTCCCGAGCAGTGCATACTGGTGCAACACTTCCAGTCGTCCCCGTTCCAGCTCCAGCAGCTGGAGGATTACTAACACAGTTACTAGATGTAATCACGCCCTGTTGCAATGTTTCTGGCTTTTTCCCAGTTAATGCTTCAACAACTACTTTCACATCTTCGTCGTATTTACTCAAATCAATTCCCAGAGCTAGTTGATATGTTCCATCAGAACCCACATTCATAACCACAAGGGTTTCTCCGTTAATGTTTGTTGCAGTCACTACACCGCTACCTAGCTCGACACTTGTCAAAATTCCACCGAGCGTTACCTTATTATCCTTATTAACTTCAACTTTACTAGATATGCAGATTTGTTGTGTCTCGCCATTTTCGTCCACAACCCTTGTCCCTCTAATCTCTTCATCTTCAGCACCCTTATAATGCCAAGCAATATACGCCTGCGCGTCTCCTCTGATTATCAGCACCTGCGCCTTGTGCCGATTCCAGAACAATTTCTCAAACAAAGCATTTGCCTTATCAATCGCAAGTTTAGCAGCATCAATAGAACCCAACTTCGCAACATCGCTCTTCAGCAACATCAATTCATTCTCTACCGCAGAAACTTCCAATGTCTGTCCCTGCGCATCAAGCATTTCCTTCGCCCTCGCATCCAAAACTTCAAGTGTTTCATCAAGCGTTCCGACATTCCCTTGCGTTATCGCCTGCTCAACGCTCCTTTGGTCAATCCAGCATCTTATCTTTGGCTGGTCGCAATATCCAACATCAACATACCTGCTTGGGTCTGTCTGGCTTCCCGGATTATCCGTCGAGCAAATTCTTATAATTCCCCTATTATAAATCTCCGGACTTACTGTCTCTTCAACTCCTGCCTGAACATTCGGATTCAATAAAGCTGCAGGATTGTTGCTTCCGCTAACACACTCTTTCTGCGACGTTATAGTAACCTTGCTCGCCTCGCTTTTTATGTAAGAATCTCTAAGATAATTAACTGCAAAACTAGTGCTGACTTGCTTAAACCCGCACTTTTCATCCCTATTAATCCTAACGCACAATTCCTTGTAGCCCTGCGGCGCAGTAAAGTCCTTTGTCTCTGACTTATATTCCCCCGTAGCTATAAATCCAGACGCAACTGAAACCGTCGGATTCGCAGCATAATATCCCGAAGTCGGCGGATCTCTAAGATAAACGCTGTACTGAACTCCTTGGTCGTTCCCCGCAAAAATATGATAAAACAATTTGTATTGCGACGTCGCTGGAACTGTCGCGGTTGTGAAAGTCTTCTCGTCAAACCACGCATGGAACTGCGGAGGCGAATCCGGCTGAAGCAATGTGTCAAATTTCGTTGGCGCCTTAATCGAAATGAAAGACTTGCAGACCTCGCTCCCAATGTCCTGCAAATTTCCTGCCTTGAACGCCGTAAACGAATTAACCGCATAGCTCTGAGTAAAGTAATCAACAGAATTCTGCATGTTCTGCCACGCGCCCATAACTGAAAGATACTCCGCTCCCCCCCTAACTCCCTGCCCATACGCCATCTCAATCAGCTTCGGAATCAGTATGTTCACAATCGGAGCGACCTGGTTCCAGAAAAACTCGCAAAGATAAATCGAATAGACCTCGTCGCATATTCCAGTCATTTGTCCCGTGTCTAAATTATTCTGCAGGCAGTCTCTGAAATTCTTCAATATTGAAATCCATCCTTCAATTCCCGCGTGAATTCCCGTCAGGCAGACCGGAATCATAATTCCTTCTCTAATGTTCGGCAGGCACAAGAAAATGCTCCCTATAATTCCTGTCTGCGCAACATTCGCCACATAGTACGTCCCTCCAAGATTGCATCTCGACGGTGGACACACTACTGGGTCGCATACATTAAACATCAAGTGGCAGTCTTTAGGCGACATGAAATCCTGGCATTGCGTTGAAGGCGTTCCCGTCATAGGCTTCCCAACCTCAAACCTCTCTCCCCCAATACTAACAAATTTGTTTCCATACTGCTTCGCCGCTTCCATAATCGCCTGCTGTCCTCTTTGAATTAATATCGTTGCTTTGCCACTATCCAATCCAGGAAACGCATTCAATGGTTGTCCGGTGTTCATATTTATCTGCTGGCACAAATCATCTCCGAATCCTGAATCAAACTGTATCTTCCCATTCTTCCCGACATTGCATATCCAGAAGCTCGTTACTCTTCCCGAAGCATCAAACGCCCCAATTCCCCCAAACGCCGGAAGAGTCTGCTGTGTCGCCGCGTACCATCCTGCCTTCGTGTCAAACGGCACAATCGCCGGCATTCCCTTGTACGGCTCCATCTCGTAATACCTCACATGCCTGTCGCTCGACTGTATTTCATTTTGATAACTCGTGCTATCTAATGATTTCACATTCCCGAGTCCGTATGCTCCGGTAAATGCAACAGGGTCTATCTTCGTTCCTGGCTCACTTTGTTTAGTTACTTCCATTATCCCATAATTGCCAGTCTGTGGATTTCCCTTAAGTCCTAAATAATAAACTCCAGTACCAAAACTCTTTTCTACGCCCCCTTTATCTTTAGTCGAAACTCCATTCGGAACACTAATAACTGCAAAATGCGTGCTTTCACCAATCAAACCAGTTTCTGTACGTTGCTCGGCAGTCAACGGCTTCAAAGGCGCTGCAAAATTTGGCGCATGCTGGCTTGAAAGCTCCAGCACAGAAGGATATCCCTTTTTCTCATTTTCCTTGCTCTGCTTGAATTCCTGGTTCACAATCATATTTTCATTAACTCTCATAGCAACATCTGTCAATTTGCCGTTAACATTCTGCGCCTGCCCTTCCCCAAGTCCGGTTCCTTGTCTCTGCAGTTCCGCATTCAGCATCAGCGACCTCATTGCTTCCGTCGAAATCAAACTATTATTCACATTTTCCTCGCTCAACAATTCTTCAACTCTGACTGTCTTGCTCTCTGTCCCGTCCGCATTCTTCCAAGTATTGTCTCCAAGGTCAATCGTCATTCCAGGATAATCTGCTTTTATTTGTGCAGCAAGTTTCTTCCTCACCGCATCAGTATCAACGCTCTTCCCGAAAATATCTGTCGATTTTGTCTCTGTATTTTGTATCTGCTGTATCTTCGCATTTACTTTATTCATTGCAGCAGTCGTCCTTGAAATTTCAGAATCTATTTCAGATGACTTCGCAATGTAACAAGCATCCATAGTCGGATAAGTTTTCGGCACAAGCTCTTTGCATCTTTCCGTCCATCCATTCTCTCCGTTCATTACCTCCTGTCTTGCAATCGCTTCTCCGCTCAATCCTGTCATGAAATTCTTGAACGTCAGCAGCGTTGCAGTCGCAAAGCACGCGCCCTTCAATCCGCTAACAACTTTCCCAAGATTGTCCGCAATCTTCTGCCACTTCTGAATCGTCTTGTTAAGATTCTCAATCTTTTCGTTTACTTTGTCCGGCGTCAGCTGTATCGCTCTCTTTTCAATCCCGACAAAAACAGTCATATTCGTTTCAGTCCTGCCCCCCTGCGCACTCGGAATCAATCTTATTTTAACAGACTTCTCAACGTCCACACTATCAAGCTTTACATCAACCCCGCATATTGGCTTTACAGCCTCATCAACTTTTAAAGGACGAGTTTCCGTTTTAGGAACACTATCTTTCTTAGCCGTATCGATACAGGAAACTCCAACTTCCACTTTATCAACTTCGACCTTATTCAACTTTATAGTCCCGACTTTCTTATCATCTCCGTTTTTCAAATCATAACTGGAACCCAAAACCATTCTCATTCCTCTTCCTTGAACAGTAAAATCAGCGCTTGCCTTTTTCGCCGGCTCGCTCAAAGACACAAGCCTCAAAACTTTCACGCTGTTGTCAAATTCTATCGCTTCCCCGCTCAAAGAACTGTCAAACTGCCTCAAACTTTCCAGCTCGCTCTGGTAAGATTCTGTCATCGCATCCCCTGGATAAAGCCCGATATAACGATTGCTCAACCTCGCCTGGCTCTTATCGTCCCCGAACCCTCTCGCAAGATTAATCGCTTTTTGCAGCGCTTCTTTTCCATAAATCCCATCGTTCTCGCTAGGGTAGTCGTCCGCAACTCTTTCATAAGATTCTATCGCATTATCATAATGCTCCGTATATTGCGGCTTAACCGCATTCCCAGATTTTTCCCCAGCATAAATCTTAATCAAACCATAAACAGTATTGAAAAATTTCTTCTGGACATCGCTCAAAGTCCCTTCGGAAGTAGAGTTCATAATAAATGTCCCGTCTCCCTTCACCAAATTCTCTCCATCAAAATAATATTCTCCTTTGATTGTCGAATCAGCATTATTATTCAAATCAATCCAATACCTTCCCCCTATTTCTTCAATAGAATAAGATTTTCCATCAATAAAAATAGAGCTAGCGTCACCCTCACCTTTTGTTTTCAACTCAAGCACAAACTGCTTTCCCGAGCATGTTCCGATTACCTTTCCGCTTTCTCCGTCCCCCATTAGCTCTATTCTCTTTACACTGCATCTCCCATCGAGAAAGTTGCTCCCCTCATACACATCAAATGAATCATATGAGCTTCCGGATGAAACTTCTATTCTCGCTTTTTTCTGTGCTGCAACATAACTATCATACGCGACACTCACTCCAGCTCGGCAATACATTCCCGGAACAAAAAATTCCCTTGACGTCTGCCCTTTCTGAACCCGTGTAGTAATCGCCTTTCTGTCTCCTTCATAAATCGAAACCTCCGCATAATTTTCATCAGCGTTCTCAAGCCTCACAAAATATCTTCCATTCCAGAAACTGCTCTTCAGTTTCTCGCTCTGCCAATCCTCAAAGCTCGTCGGCTCTAAAATAAAATCGCTTCTTCCTATTCCGTAGGCATTATCCGCATCATAAGAAATTCTCGCCTGCAATGTCACGTTTACCGAATCTGGAAGTTTCGCTTCTTCCGGCTGTCTCTTCAGTAAAACAACTGCATATCCGATATTGTTCACAAGCGGGCTTCCAAGAAGAGTGCTCTGCGTCCTCAACGCTGCTCTCGCCGGATGAAACCCGACATCAAGAACTTCATCCGAGCCAGATACAACTGTAAAATCAATATTTTTTATTTGATTCACTTTAATCAGTGGGTTAATATCAATCGCGTTTATCTGGCAGAACACCGGAACATCCTGCTCGGCAAGAAGGTCGCTCCTCACAACCTTTGGTTCACACCCGAAAGGCGCAACTTGCAGCATAAAATCTTCTCTCGAATCGCACGTGTCTTTGTTTCCTAAAATCGGCCAGTATGTGCTTGCCTGGCTTCCATAAGTGGTCTGGAAAGACGGCGCTGGCTGGTACGTCGCTGAAACCGCACTTCTGCTGCTATACATTGCGGCAATCGAAAAACTGCTCGAGAAAATAGTTCCAACTAAAAATATCACTACAAACGCTGCAAAAAGTTCTTTAGTTCTCATCAAACTCCAGATACAAATGTTTACTTTCAAACGAATCAAAATTCTCAGACAGTTTCTCAAGCGAATCCGGCCTCGGCAATCTCTCAGCGCTGATTTTCAATTTGCCTTTCTCCAGCTCGCTGTCGAGCAAATATGTATTCAAAACTCCACCCCCGACTAATGAACTATCTATTTTAGTCGCGGGAATAGTAATATCAAAACATTCCTCCTTCGTGCTTCCAAACAATCCGAGAAGCCCTCCCCTCGACGCTTCAATGCACTGCGTCTTCGTACTCTCTGGAATTGTTATCGTTGAATTTCCGTAAACATAAACCTTCACTTCGTAGCTTCCTTCAGAAAGCTTAATTTCCTTCTGTTCAGGCATTGCAATCGTCGTAATCTTCCCATCATCTCTCGCGAAAGAAACAATCGCTATCTCATTTCCTATTTCCTTTCCTCCGACTTTCAATTCAAGCTCAACTTTTCTCTCCCTCTCCAAAATAACTTCCACAAAACTTTGTTCGTTGCTCGAAACCAGTTCCTTCTTTTCGGCAAATCCTCCCGCTTGGACATCAAGATAACCATTCACGCAAGCCGGAGCAGGCGTTCTCAAAACTCCGTCAATGCTCTCCCCAAGCCTGCACTTCTGGTTGAAGCACTCGTAACTTAAATTTCCGTTTACTTTATTCAGGTTCGCGTCATAAAGATGTATCTCCAAATCCTGCGTCATAAACTCGCAAAGGTCGGACTCCTCTTCTTCGACAATAGTCTCTCCTGACAGAGCATTTCTCGGCATGTTCTTATCAACTATCACAACAATTGGAAACTGGAATAATTCTGCCTTGTCATAAAGTTGCACCATCACTGGAAATTGCACATCATAAATAAACTGATAAGGCACATAACAGAATCCCATCAGCCCCATTCCAGCAGCTGTCCCTATTGGCTCTCCCATCATAAGCTCATCGTCAACCCCATCCCCATAAATCTCAACCTTCGAAGGCCAATCTTTAAAGTAAAGAAAATTCACTGCCTCATCGGTGCTCTTATCATACACAAAATACTCCCTTTCCTTCTTCGTTATGTCATAATAATTTCCTTTTAGCTTAATCGTCTGAAAATTTTCTTGCAATCCTGTCTTTAGCGAATCCATTACTTCTCTTGTTTGCCATATCTTGGGTCCGCACTGAATTTCCGCCCCGCTTACCGGAGCATAATTATACAAAACATCAACCGCATAATTTTCTAAAAATGCCTTTTCCATTTCTTCGTTATAAATTCCAGTAGCTAAATTGTAAAACTTTCCAAGTTTGCTGTCTACTTCAATTTTATAAGAATCCTTGCTCGCGCTTTGCTCTGCCCTCGAAACACTCAATGAAGAATCAACGCTAACTTCTACCTTATTCTCCAGGATGCTGACATCTGCCGTCGGCTCTCCCAATTGAATACCAAATCCTTGGCTATAATAATATTCAAAATCGCAATTCCTTACTCCCTCTTCAACATATCTTGCTATTTCATCCTCGATATCGTTCAAAGTAGGAACATTCTCTTTTATAACTCCATTTCCTTCGAGAGAATACCAATATTCTACCGGGCTTCCCAGGAAATTCAAATGAGAAGAGAACGGCGCATACTCGCTTCCAGGCACATAATCTTTTATGAAAATCCTTCCTCCCCCCGCCCCAGCAAGATTCACAGCAGTTCTTGCCTCCCCTTCAATGCACTCGCTGTAATAATCAAAAACCGGCTTCAGCTCCTGCGGAATCTGCCCATCCTCAACATTTCTGTTTATCGTAAACAAGAACACAACAAGCACAACCAGGATTATCGCAATGATAATGTAAATCGAAACCTGTGCTTTCTTAGACAGATACTTACCGAAAAAATGATTCGCATAAATATCTTGGCTAGGCACTATTTGTGGGGAGGAGTTGGCTTGGGAAAATAGTGCATCGCGGGTGGGCGAGCATGTTACGCGAGAGTAATCTGTAGATAAATTACGAGCGTGGCTGCGAGTTGGGTTAGACAAATCGTCACCAAAAGATTTTCCAGATTTCATTTCTTCCCCCCCTTCTTAACCTTGCTCTCAATCAAATTCATAATTTCGGTATTCAAATCTTTCTCAATAACTTCCTTAAACTTGTTCCAAAGTTCCTCATTCTCCACTAAAAGCAAATACTTTTTCATCTGCACTCTTTATTTTAGCTGCGTGAACTCAAATTGTTCGCAACTAATAACTGATTTAATTTATTAAATCAGACTCTCCGGGTGGGAGGGTGGGCGCGAACAGTAAAAAATTCACGAACTGTTCCAAAAGCCAATTTTCCAAAATTTATAAACCTTGTTATTAATTAAATAAGTAACTTACTTAGTTAGTAAGATAAATGGCCCCTAGACTGGCCAAGCTTGGACGGTTGCGGGGAGAACCTTGTAAAACTAATGGCCCCAGGCAGAATTGAAGCCAAGACCTCCTGCGGGTCTTAGCGAACCCAGCAACCTTTCGACTCACATCTTGGGAGTCGAGTTGTTAAACATCGACTCTCCGAGCCGATTGCTGTTTCATTTCATTCAACAGCACATGGCCCCAGGCAGAATTGAACTGCCGCCTCATCCACGTCAAGGATACGTCTTAACCACTAGACTATGGGACCACAGACCCTTGTCTCTTGGGGAGATTGCATCTCACCTTAGACTATGGGGCCAATATTCTATTACTTCCCATTGTCTTGGGATGAAATCCCACTAGACTATGGGGCCAACCCGTAATTTCTTCCGACTTCATTTCCCGTAGTCTCTTGAAAACCCCGCAGGTTTGCCTTAGACTATGGGGCCGAGCGAATAAAATAATCGGCTACTTCAAAACTCAAAAATTGTAGATATTTAACTTTATTGTTTCTACAAAACAAACCAAAAGACAGCGGCCAAGGCAATCATAATTAAAGCCAAAATCCAAAACATCCATCTCAAGAGCTTAAGTCCTATAAGAAGAAACAAAACCGCTCCAACAACTGACAAACCAATCCAAAAATAATTCCCAAAAACAAAACTTTCTCCTGACGAATCACTCTGATTTTCACCTTGAATAATGCAATCCTGCGGGCAACTTTCTGTTGTTTCATAACACGGACAGCCTTCTTGGCCTTGACAGATATCTTGCTGACAGCCCGCATCGCCGCAAAAATCCAAGCAAGCAAAGTTCTCCTGGGCCGCAGCCAAAGGCAAGACTGCTAAAAATAAAACAATCGATAATATCACCAACTTTTTCATAAATCAATCACGAAAACAAATGTTATAAAAGTTACTAAATCAAAAGTGTTAATATTAAAGAGTAGTAACAAAAGAAAGATTTAAATAGTTCTTCCCATCTAAAATATCATGCAAAACAGAAAAACAATCGCAATATTAATCGCAGCAATTTTAGTTTCAGCAGTTTTTATAGCCGAAGCCATAGCTGCTAGCCCATCAATTACCGGCAATGCTCAAGTTATAAGCGTCACTGGCCACGGTCCCGCACTCCTTACAAAAAATCAAGCCGAACGATGGCTCTTCTCTGGGAAAGATTTCACATTTAACTTTTACAAACCACGCACATATGATTATTCAACAGACATGACAATTGAATTTACTGTCAAAGCAGATGTTTTCGCTAGCGCGAAGCTCACGATTGATCAAATAGTGGGTGCATACGATGAATCTCAAGGTCCGCCTTACAACTTACAGGAATGGTATGCCTACGATTTCTCACAGCATCAATACGTTTTCCGAGGTTCAAGCCAAAACGATAATATCTTTCAGCCAAACCCATCAACACCTGTTCCCAAAAATGAATTAACAATCACAAATCTCCCGCACCAGTACATCTCACCCGAAGGATATCTAACAATCAGATATCACTTTGTCTCTCAAGACCACGCTCAAACAACCGCAGTAAGTAATGAATATATTCATTACATGCCCATTCAAATTACAACTATCGAGATTTAATTAAAACTTTAAAATTACCACCATACATTGCTAGAATTAATCAAATCCCGCTCGCAAGAAAACTCCACCACGGCTTCTTCACAAAAGTAACCTCGCCGGTTTCAGCATCAACTTCAGTTATAACTTTTCCTTTTGTCTTAAACAACCCCAAAAATCTTCCATGCTTATCACCAACTAATTCGTAAACGACTCTCGTTTCATTTCCTTTTGTTATTGTGCTCTTTTTCAATTCAATTGTAAAATTCATTTCTCCCAGTCTTTCTCTTGCCTTTTCTGCAGCTCTTGGAGGCAAAACTTTCAAAGTAACATTCCTTCCGTCAGGAAGATTTAATATCAATTTTGTTTTATTATTTTCGCTAATAGTTTCCAACTCAAGAGTTGTATTAACTTCTATTTTTTCAATAACAATTGTAATAATCCTTCCAGAATTTCCCGCAGTTATATTGATGATTCTTCCGTCTTCAGTTTCACAAGACACAACCGCCCCTCGGCATTTGCATCCTTCAGGACATTCAGACTCGTTTCTTTTCTGCCAAGGAAGAAATTTCCTAAACCTGTCTTTGTCTTCCTCTGTCCTTTGGATTTTGCATTCCCCGTTGATACATTTACTAATTGATCCTAAACATTTTACATTTGTCCCACACTTTGGTTGAGAACAATCTGCATCAGTCACGCATTCAGAAATGCCGTTCAAAGCTTTTTCACATGCTCTCTTCGTCTCAAAAGTCTGCAATCCTTCATACATAAACGTTCCGCAGAATTGTTTTTGAGAACATTCTTTGTTTGCATTGTCGAACCAATAATAATTATTACAAGATGAATCATCTGGCGTTTCTTCTTCACATTCACTTGATTGTACCGAGCGACAACCACATCCAGTACCAGAATATCCGCAATTGTATATTTTTTTCCCATCGGGGCACTCGTAATACTTGTAAATACACGATCGCGGTAAAATTGTTCCTTCTGGTACGTCTTCGTTAATACGTTTAATAAAAATAGTTGCATTTTCCTGCCCAAAATATTCTGACCATTGCGCTTCTTCTAGACGTATCGAAATGTCGTAACTATTATCTCCAGTTAGTTCGTATTTTTTTTCTTCTCCCGATGAGACATATTGCATATCATCTAATGGCGTAATCGATAAAAGAACTTGACCCCGTACAACCGAGCTTAACATTATTTTTCTTGCTTGTTCATCTATGGAAAAAGTCAATGTATCTCCATTTTTGATAAGTGGACTGGTGTAACCCTCATTTAGCTGTTCGTTGGAGACAGAATAAGTTTCATAAGCAGAAACAAAACCCAAACTCGCTACAAAAATAAGAACGAACAAACCAAATAACATCGCTACTTTTTTCATACCAATCTTTATCCATCAAACTTTTTAAACATGCCGTTAAGTGCAATTAAATTTGAAGTAAAGCCGTTTAAATCCCACTCGCCATAAACGCCCACCAAGGCCTATGCACAGAAACAACTTCGCCTGTTTCAGCATCAACTTCAGTAGAAACCTTCCCTCTCACCTTAAACAATCCTAACATTTTTCCTTCTTTCTCAGCAGTCAATTCGTATGCAACTTTGTCAGTTCCGACTTCTTTCAATTCAATCGTGAAATTTAACTCTCCAAGCCTCTCAATCGCTCTTTCCGATGCTGTCGAAGGCATGATTTTTATTTCTGCTTTGCGACCGTTTGATAAATTGAAAGTTTTATTCTCTTCATTTCCTGTATCGCTCTCTAAATCACATGGGGAAGTTCCGTCTGATTTAACGCAACGATAACCCCAAATATCCCCATAAACTATTCCAGACTTAGCAATTAGACCATCTGCACATTTATTAATCTTCTTATTATAATCATCATAAAACGTCACTAAAACACCGCATTCTTCAATAATTGTTTTTCTTGTTACATTGAACTTTGCAGCCAACGTTAACTGACATTTTTCCATCGTCTCAAAAGTCTGCAAGCCCTGATACATGTACGCTTCACAAAACTTCTCGTAGCTACATCTGTCATAAGAATTATTAAGCCAATAATAAAAATGACAGTTTCCCTGAGGATTAGGAGCAAAATTTTCAACACAAGAACTGGTTTGTTCATTCCATGAACAAGTATCCGCCCCGTATCTCTCGCACAAATCTCTTGCTTTTATTTGGAGACAAATTGACGATAATTCACTACCTTGCGCATCAGCCGCAACAAAACCCAAACCTACTACAAAAATAAGAACAAACAAACCAAATAACACAGTTTTCTTCATCCCTTCATAAACAACTTCCAAACTTTATAACTCTTTCCATAACTTCAACCTCATTCTATCCCATAAGATAATACAAAATCGTCGGAACAAGCAGCACGCCCATTAGCTGGATTCTCCTGACTCTGCTTTGAATGCAAAAAACACCCAGCGCGCTCGAGGTAATCAAAACCAAGATTCCTAGAGCATTCGTTAAAAACAAATTAACAACCAAAAGCAATCCAATCACACTCCATGAAAGTCCCCTATAGCTCAGCTTGCTTATTCTAGAAGAAAAGAGCTTCGCTAACTGCAGGCCCGCAAAAAACGCTAAAACGCCCGAGGCTAAAACCATAGCAACAATAACAGCCAAATCTGAAGAAGTCATCTCTCCTAAAAGCTCTGATACTGCAACAGCTGCTCCGCTTCTGGTTTTCCCAATTGCATAAATCGTCACAAAACTTAAAGCCATCATCATCGTGTTAATCATCCCAACAAGAAACAAAAAACTTCTCTGGTTTTCTTTGACGCTTCCGCTTATCTCGCTTCCCATTACTGCAGCATGTCCCGAGCCTATTCCGGGAAGAAAACTGCAAACTCCCGCAGAAAAAGCTCCAGCAGCAATCGAACTCCAAAAATCTTTTCTGCTTAGTTTTACCTCCTTCAAGCTTTTAATTTTCTGGTTAGGGATTTGTACTTTTGACTTCAAGCTTACAATCAAGCCGGAAACCCCAAACAATCCCGTAAGCATTGGAAGCAAAGGCTCCTTGACTGGAAGGTTAAAAACAAACATTCCAAGAAAACCCGCAAGCAAAAAAATAGCTCCCGACAAAATCCATTCCTCTTCCGCCAAAACCAAATACAAAGAAACCAGAATCAAAAGATAAGGAATGGCAATTCTAACAATTTCATAAATTCCTGGAAGAAAGAGGACATAAGCAAAGCTGAAAACCAAAACAATTGGCAATGCAGCCAGTCCCCCGTACAGCGTCATGACTATCGCTTCAAATCCTCTCCCTTCTATGAGCAGCTGGTGCCCAGGCAAAACCGCCAAAAAAGAATCCTCTTCCGGCGCTCCAAGAAAAACGCTAGGGATAAAGTCAACAAAAGTATGCGTAATCGCCATCGCAACAATAAAGACAACAAGCACAATCGGTTCAACCCTTGAAAAATAGCCCAACGATGCCAGCAGCGTCGCAGCAACAAGATTGATATGAATCCCTGGAAACAAGCCCGTGAAAGTCCCGAGCAATACTCCAACTAAAAGCGCAACCACCAACCAGATAATCATCGAAAGACAAAAAGAAACATTTTTATATAACATTCGATTAATAATAAGATGAGTCAGAATAATTGTATAACCCTGAGAGTTCTTGGTGCTTTACTAACCTCCCTCGCATTTTGGCTGGAGTTTTCAAAAGGAGATATATTATGGTTGTGGTTTATTGGGATTTTAACAATCGGATTGGTTTTGTTAACCTGGCCATGCAATAAGAAATAATCAAACAATCTTTTATTATTTTACTGAAACAAATAATTTTATAAACTTCCTTCGTCTATTTAACAAATGAAAAAGAAAGGAAAAAAGTACGACCCAAACCCAACTCCAAAAAAAATTCTAATCGTTCTCCTTGCGCTTGTCTTCGGCAACATCTTGTTTGCTTACAGCGCAACGATTGCAAGTGCCATGCCCATGGCATCGTTCTTTTTCGAGCCCGCAATCCTCTCAACAAGCATCTTGCTGGCTACCGCATCATATATAATAATAAGTTTAGTCAGAGACTAATCTCTGTTGGAAAAAGTCAAATGTCGGTTTACTATTTTGTTTTGGGGCAGGGTTGAAGGCGATAGCAAGGGCAGGCATGCTACGTGAGAGTAATTTGCAGATAAATTACGAGAGTGATTGCGAGTAAAACAATTCAAAAAGATTTTCAACAAGTTTTTTACATTCGCTCAGGAGATAGTTCGCTTCTTAGGCATCATGTCTTGGTCTACTTCAAATCTGTAAACAACAAATATTTTATTTTCAACATCAATCAGTATATTCATAAGTGCATCTTAAGTCAAGGGATTATGAGTTATTTTTTAACGAGTACTCACTGGTGGAAGACCCTTACAAGAGTTGCACTTGACCGTACAGCAACCGCCCGTACCTGAGAAAGTGTACCATGGTCTTTTATCATTGCAGCCGGCATTCCGCCAGCCCCAAGTGAAAAATTGTACAGAACCTTCAGCACACTTTGCATCGCTACCAAATAGGTTTTCACATGCGGTTTGTCCGGTTTTTCCTATTTTTATACTTGGAGCTATACTATTTGCTTCACAAACATCCCGAACAGCAGGGACAACACAATTTCCGTTTTCGCATTTTTCGTTAGTATGACAATAACTATCCATCCATATTTCATTCTCTCCACAGATTTGAAAACGCGTCGGATCGTTATCGACACATCTTTTTTGTCCTGCCGTGCATGCGACTGGGGGAGTTGTAGGGGGAGTTATAACAGGGGGGTTTATGGTTTCTTCCCCTGTTGGAATTGTTGGCGAAGTTGATGATGTAGGTTGAGAATTTGGACAATTCATTGCAGTAAATGTCCTTGACTCGGAGTTAGCACCATTCCATATCCAAACAGTGTATTGCTGTCCGGAAATTAGTTTTAATTCTGGGAATGTCTGGTATTCCCCATTGTTTACATTGGATTGGGTGTGTAAAACAAAACCTGTAGGAATTTCAGCAGCAGGGGATGTTCCAACATCTCTGCCGTAATAATCATTTCCATTTGCAGCAGAACCTTGACTGATCGCTATCCAATAACGGCCGTGTGAAGGGCCATTTATATCAAGTGGAGTGCCTCCCGACCATTGGAGCAATGCTTTTGATTCTCCTATCGATGAAGAACAAAAAAGGTTGACAGATGGAACATTAGTCGGAGTTATTACTGTGGAGGTTGTTGAAGGGGGTGTGGTTGGAGTTGTGGGGGTTGTTGAAGGAGGAGCTGTTGATAAGTTTGAACATATCTTAGCAGTAAAGGAGGTTGGTTGTGAATTTTGACCGTTCCATATCCAGACAGTGTATTGCTGTCCAGAAACGAGTTTTAATTCTGAAACAGTTTGGTATGCTCCGCTATTGACTGATGATTGAGAATGTAATATAAAGTTTGTGGGGATTTCGGCAGCAGGGGATGTTCCAACATCTCTGCCGTAGTAATCAGCATGATTTGCTGTAAAACCTTGACTGATCGCTATCCAATAACGGCCATGTGAAGGACCATTTATATCAAGTGGAGTGCCTCCCGACCATTGGAGCAAAGATTTAGATTCTCCTGTCGGTGAAGAACAAAATGTATTGACTGAAGGTGCACTAGTTGGCTGAATTGCTAATGCCGGTGGAGTTGTAGTTGTTGGCGAAGTTGAGGAAGTAGGTTGAGAATTTGGACAGTCTTTTGCAGTAAATGTTCTTGACTCGGAATTCACGCCATTCCATATCCAAACAGTGTATTGTTGTCCAGAAACTAGCTTTAATTCTTGGACAGTTTGGTATGCTCCGCTATTGACTGATGATTGAGAATGCAATACGAAATTGGTCGGAGCTTCTGCAGCAGGGGATGTTCCAACATCTCTGCCGTAATAATCATTTCCATTTGCTGTAAAACCTTGACTGATCGCTATCCAATAACGGCCATGTGAAGGACCATTTATATCAAGTGGAGTGCCTCCCGACCATTGGAGCAATGCTTTTGATTCTCCTGATGGGGAGGCGCAGAATGTATTTACTGTCGGTGCATTTGTTGGCTGAATTTGTACATCCGTTGTCCTTCCGTTGATATTCCCAAATAAATCTCCCAAAAATGACGCAGAAACAAACTGTGCTAAAGCAACAGCAAGAACGACGCAAGCAATAAATGAAATGTCTTTCCTCATTTTATCCATCAACAAGAGCAGAGTAATATATAAACATTTCTTTAAATTATTTCTGTTTGTTTTATCCAGAAATTATTTCATAAGGCTGTTTTTTGATTTTCTCCATTTTGTTTACTCATATACTCCAATTCTTTTAAGGATAAAAAAAGACATTATTCGGCCTATACCGTTATCTTTCCATTATTTTTTCGTTACGTAATCAGGTTATCAATGATAGTCTCCTTCTAATTATTTAGTTTCATCAACTGCTCATTTATTTTATCGTTGTGAACTATTTTTCGGATATTCCTTCTCGGTATTTATCAATCGCGTCCCTCAAAGACCGCGTCCCCAAAATTGAGCAATGCACTTTAACAGGTGGCAAGTCTTTCAATCCGTTAACAATCTCCTGGTTTGACATTTCATACGCTTCATCCAAAGTTTTTCCTTTTACAAGCTCGCACATCATATCAGTCGAAGCAATCGCCGCGACGCATCCATAAGTTTCAAATTTTATATCTTCGATTCTGTCGTCTTTTATCTTAAGATAAACTTTCATCACGTCCCCGCATTTAAAATTTCCAATTTCTCCAACAGCGTCTGGATTTTCCATATCGCCAACAAATTCCGGGTTCTTAAATCTCTTAAGCGTCTCTGTTGAATACATGCTGCTCCTCCTTGAACGGCGAAATTTCCCTTAGCCTTCTGATGACCAAAGGAAGAACCTCAAGAACATAATCAATTTCTTCTTCCGTAGTGAACCTGCTCAAAGTCATTCTCAAGCTTCCATTCATCATTTCATGATTCAAACCAAGAGATTTCAAAACATAACTCGGCTCCAAAGTTTTTTCCGAGCACGCACTTCCCGTAGAGCCGCAAATTCCATAATCGTCCAGCAGTCCGTTTATCGCTTCTCCTTCTATAAACTTAAAGGAAAAATGCGCGTTATTGCAAAGTCTCTTCTCTCCTCTCGGCCCATTCAATCTCACATAAGGAATCCTAGTCATAACTCCGTCAATTAATTTGTCTCTTAATCTTGTCATGTAAGAAATATGCTTGCTCGACAAGGAAAGTTTTACAGCCTCAGCAAACCCGACAATTCCGTGAATATTTTCCGTGCCTGCTCTGATTCCCATTTCATGAAAACCCCCATGCTGCCACCCTTCAATCTTCACCCCGTCTCTCACATAAATCGCCCCAACTCCTTTCGGCCCATGGATTTTATGCGCATTTAAAGTCAGCAAGTCAACAGGCATTTCCTGCACGTCAATCGCAACTTTAGTATAGCTCTGGCAAGCGTCAGAATGAAAATAAACTCCCTTCTCTCCGCAGATTCTTCCAATTTCCTTCAAGTCATTTATCGTACCGATTTCATTATTCCCATGAATGACCGAAACCAAAATTGTCCTATCACTAATCGCATTTTTTAGCTGTTCAATATCAACAAATCCTTCTTCATCAACATCCAAATAAGTAATTTTGAATCCTTGTTTCTCAAGCCACTTGCAGCTTTCCAAAACACATTTATGTTCAACTTTCGTCGTGATAATATGGTTTCCCTTCTCCCGATTTGCAAAAGCAACCCCTTTCAAAATCAAATTATTTCCTTCGGTTCCTCCCGAAGTAAAATAAATTTCATCAGCTCTTGCGTTGATTGAACTCGCGATTGTGTGCCTTGCTTTGTCAAGCGCTTTCTTCGCTTCCCTTCCCTTGAAATGCAAAGACGAAGCGTTCCCATACCTGTCATTCATATACTTGATAATCTTGCCCGTTACTCTCGGATCAACCTGCGTCGTCGCCCCATTGTCTAAATAAACATACATCATTTTTCATCCCTCACTGAAAAAATCAGAAAGTTTTGGTCTGCTAATTTCGTTGGGGGCGAGGTTGGCGTGGTGGCTGGGGCGAGCATGTTACGCGAGTGCAAGTAATTAATAAATTTCGAGCGTGACTGCGAGTAGGGCTTTTGACCGAAGGTCAAATTAATGTGAGAATCCCAAACCCCTACAAAAAGATTTTCAGTGAAGTACATCATTTTCTTTCTCCCACAGGACTGCACAGCCCGCACTCCTCGCAGCTTCCTCCACACCCGCCAACATGTTTTTCCACCAGTTCCAGCATCGGATAAACCGTCTTCTTATTCAAACTATAAATCCTCTTCTTCCCTTCCTTCTTAACATTCAAAATGCTGCACTTCCTCAAACTTTCAAGATGGTGGCTCACATTGCTCTGTTCCCCTCCAACTTTATCAACAATCTCGGAAACAGAAAGCGGCCCATCCATCAGCGCAGTCAGAATCCCCAGTCTAGTTTTATTTGAAAAATTCGCGAAAAAGTTCTCATATGAAATTTGTTTCATATAAACATCAGCGAAGAGCAATTTATAAATATTGCGCCAACCAAATTTAATCAAGATTTATTAATTCCAATTTCATTAAAATCCCATGAATCGAAAAGTTCAATTCACAATTTTCCTAAGCATCTTCCTCTTAATATATTTAGGAATCCATTTCTTCGTAGTCTCTGCCCTTGCCAATCTCTTCAGCATTCCAAAAAATATCTTCTTTTACCCGCTCATCTTAATCCTTGCGTCATCTTTTCCCCTTTCTGTTTTAATAGAGAGAAAAAGCCCAAGTAAAAAGTCGAGATACTTTCATCTTGTTTCTGCAACCTGGATGGGCATTCTTCTTTACCTTTTCCTTCTTCTTTTGATTTATCAAATACTTGACATCTTTTTAATTATTCCAAAAACCCAAGCAGAAATTACAATTCTCTCTTTCGCCTTAGTTCTGACTGTTTACTCCTTAATCAACGGCTCGCTCATCCGAATTAGAGAAATAGAAATACCAATGGAAAAACTAAAGAAAGAAATCAAACTTGTCCAGCTTTCAGACGTCCACATCGGCTCGGTCAGAGGTTCAAATTTCCTAAAAGAAATCGTTGAAAAAACAAACCAGCTTTCTCCAGACATCGTCATCATAACCGGCGATTTAGTCGATGGAACCGCCCCGCTCACTCACGAAATTATCAATCCAATAAACAAACTTAAAGCTCCGGCACTCTTCGTGACTGGCAACCACGAATTCTATGAAGGCTTTGACAATATCTTCAAACTCCTCAAAAAAACAAAATTAAAACTTTTAAGAAATTCAGAAACAAACTTTCAAGGTGTGCAATTCCTAGGCGTCAATTATTCAGAAGAAAAGAACTATCTTGATAACACACTTAAAGGAATAAAAATAAAACAACCTTCAGTACTTCTTTATCATCTTCCTACAAATCCGGAATACCTTTCAACTAAAAAAATCAATTTACAGCTCGCAGGTCACACTCACAACGGCCAAATTTTTCCATTCAATATTTTTGCAAAATTAGCTTATCCAAACGTTTCTGGTTTTTACACTTCAAAAAACAAAAAGTCAAGCATTTATGTCTCTCAAGGCACAGGCACTTGGGGCCCGCCAATGCGCCTCAGCTCTTTCAATGAAATTACCCTGATAAGGCTAAAACTAAGATAACAAAATCCGATCGTGAAAATAAAAACCCACAACCCAATGGTTTAGAAAGTTAGTAATATAACCTGGGCGAGCATAGCGAGCTAAATCAATTAAAGCCAGATAAAACAATTCACAAAATCCCAGACAACGCCCGTTTCCAAATACCTTTAAATAATCCTCGCCCCATCATAAATAAAATGAGGTTAAATATTATCATCGGCGGGCGCGCAGGCCAAGGCATCAACTTAGTTTCTGGAATCGTATCAAGCGTCCTAGCCCAGCAAGGATACTTCACATTCAACTATCGCGACTATCCTTCAGTAATCCGGGGCGGCCACAACTTTAACATTCTCTCAATTTCAGACCAACAGGTAGAAAGCCACGAATCATCTATAAACGGCATCGTCGCCATGGACGACTTAACTTTGGAAGTCCACAAAAAAGAATTAAAAAAATCCGGCTTCACCATCCCATCAGACAAATATATTGAATTCGGAATTAATCTTAACATTGCTCTCGCTGGAGCGTTAATGAAAACTCTCGGAATTGAAAAATCTGTCCTAAACCAAGAAGTCAAAAAAGTCATCAAGAACAATTCTGAAGAGGCGTTGAAAGCAGCCGGTTTCGGCTTTGATTCTGTTGAAAAAAAATTTTCTCTCAACAAATTAAACAACAATCTGACAATTTTTTCAGGAAGCGACGGAATTGTTCAGGGAGCGATAAATTCCAAAATAGATGTTTATTTCGGCTATCCAATGACTCCTTCAACTGCAGTTCTTCAATCTCTCGCTTCCTCACAGGAAAAAGTCGGCCACTTGGTCTTCCAGCCAGAAGGAGAAATTGCAGTTGCGAATATGGCTTTAGCATCTAGCTTCGCAGGCGCTCGCACAATGATTGGCACTTCCGGCGGCGGCTACGACCTCATGACCGAAGCCCTTTCCTTGCAAGGCCAATCTGAAATTCCATTAGTTGTATATTTAGCATCTAGAGTCGGTCCTGCAACAGGCCTTCCGACTTACACACTTCAAGGAGATTTAGACATCGCATTAAGGGCAGGTCACGGCGAATTCCCAAGAGTCGTCATCGCCCCCGGCACTCCTCAAGAAGCAATTGAAAAAACAAATGAAGCTTTCTACCTTTCAGAAAAATTCGGGGCGCTCTCAATTATTCTCTCAGACAAGCACCTCGCTGAATCAGAATACTCTTTCGTCGAACAAACCAAAAAGCCTCTAAAAATAGAAATCAAACGTCCAATTCCAGGAGAAAAAATCGTCAAAGCAACTTCTTACGAGCACGATGACTTTGGTAATACCACTGAAGCAGCCGAACTAACATTCAAAAAAGCAAATCTTCGACTCAAAAAATATGATGACATAAAAAAAGAATGCGAAAAATTAGAGACAATAAAATTCCATGGAAATCAAAAATCTAAAAACCTAATAATAGGCTGGGGCTCAACCGCTGGTGCAATCAAAGACGCAATTAAAGGCCTCGACGCAAAATTCCTCCAAGTTTTATATCTCAAACCACTTTCAGATAACATTAAAACAGAAATAGAAGAAGCAAAAAACGTAATCCTAATCGAAAATAATCTTACCGGCCAATTAGGAAGATTAATCCGAGAAAAAACAGGCATCTCGATAAAAAACCGAATCTTAAAATACAACGGCCTTCCATTCCTTTCGGACGAACTTCAAGCTCAAATCAAAAAGGAGCTGAAGATATGAAGAAAACAAGACATGACGGAGATTGTTCAATTTACGCAGCTATAAGAAATAACATACCAGAAACGGGTATCTGTACTTGTGGTTATGGCCTGCAATATTTAAGACAAACCAGCGGAGATAACTCTGAAATGTATTCAAAAGAATTAAACGAAAAATTAGCAAGAGAAAGAAGCGAATCACGATTAGAAGGAAAAACAAAATGACGGAAATATCCAAAACAGAAACAAGCAAAAAACTCGATACTAACTATAAAATAACTTGGTGTCCAGGTTGTCCGGACTTCAAGATTCTAGAAGCAGCAAAAATAACAATTACGAGCCTTATGAACCAAGGTTACAAGCATGAAAATTTCGCAATGGCGTGCGGCATCGGCTGTCACGGAAAAATATTTGATTACTTAAACATCTCGGGATTTTACGGCTTGCATGGAAGAACAATTCCAACAGCCATTGGCTTGAAGTTGGGAAATCCCAATCTTAACGTTATCGCATTTGCAGGCGATGGCGACACGTACAGCGAAGGAATGGAACACTTCGTCTCGGCAGGAAAGCACAACGCCAACGTCGCATTATTCGTCCACGACAATCAGTCGTTCTCGTTAACAACCGGCCAGCCAACTCCAACATCTGAAAAAGGTTTCAAAAACAAGATAGATGTAACTGGCGTAAAGCAAACCAACCCGTTAAATCCGCTCATGCTGGCATTTTCCTCGGGAATAAGTTTCATCGCCAGAGCAAACGCCCGCGACCCGCAGCACACTGCACAGATAATGGAGCAGGCAATCAAGCACAAAGGATTCGCTTTCGTCGAAATAATCCAAGACTGCATCGTCTTCAACATCCCGATAAATAACCGCGACAAGAATATGTATTACTTAAATAAAATCCCAACAACGAAAGAGGAATCTCTTAAGTTAATGCAAGAATACGACTACAACATTGGAAACGGAAAAATTCCCCTCGGCGTTTTCTGGAAAGAAGAAAAAATAACTCTTGAAAGCCAATTTTCCCAGCTGCAAAAAATAATCAAGAATAAAGTTGTCGGCTGGAAAGGCCTAAAGAGATAATCTATGGTAAAGAAAAGAGAAACGCTCGATATACTAAAAAGAGAATATGACTACGAAGATGACATAATGAAAGACCTTACAGAATTCTTTATTTCCGCTTTAGGCAAAATCAAAGGCATTTCAAACGAAGAAATATCAGAGCTTGATGTAAAACTCCGACTAATAAGAGATGAAAGCAGAGGACACAAGCAAGCATTTTGTGAATTAATTGAATTCGTGGAGAAAGATGGAACCGATAACTTCTAGAGCAAAGCTCATTGAAAGTCTGAAGAACGTTCTTTCAGTTGAAACTCTCGCCAGAGATTCCTACAGCAAAGATGTCCACATTTTCAAGAACAAAAGGCTAAAAGTTGTAATTGAAAAAATAAAAAAGACGAAGTCCGCCACATCAAAATTCTCGATGACCTTATTGAAATGTTAGAAGATTAAATCCGCCTTCCCCTCAGCAAATTCCCGCGCCCTGCATCAAATTATATCCTTGCTCTTCTCAGTAAATTAGCATTCATCACGACAGAAATGCTCGACAACGCCATGGCCAGTTCAGCGACAATCGGATTCAATAAGCCTGCTACTGCAAGGGGAATGGCGATGACATTATATCCGAACGCCCAGAACAGATTTTGTTTTATTTTTTTGAATGTTGCTTTTGACAAATTAATTGCCTGAACAACCCCAATTAATGAGCCCTTGACAAGTACAATGTCTCCTACTTCGATTGCGATATCGCTCCCCGAGCCCATGGCTATGCTGACATTGCTTTGTTTAAGCGCGGGAGCATCATTTATTCCATCTCCTACAAATGCAACCATTCCGCGTTTTTGCAACTCTTCTACTTTCTTTGCCTTTTCCTCTGGAAGAACATTTGCAATGACTTCATCAATGCCCACTTGCTTAGCAATGGCCTTGGCCGTCGTCTCATTATCTCCCGTAATCATAACCGTTCTGTATCCTCTTTTTCTCAAGGCGCTAATGGCTTTAACAGAATCATCCTTTACCGCATCAGCAACTGCAACAGCTCCAATAACTTTAGCATTCTCCGCAACAATCATTGTAGTCTTCCCTTCTTCTTCCCAGCTTTTAATTTGCCGTTCTATTAATTTAAAAGATATATTCTTCTCATTCATTAATGTTCTATTCCCGATTACAATCTTCTTGTTTCCGAGCTTGCCTTCCAATCCTCTGCCTCGCACTACCGAGAAGCCCGTAAATTTCTTATAGCTCTTCAAAGCAGCTTTTGCAACAATTGCCTTAGCGATTGGATGCTCACTCATATGCTCCAAGCTTCCTGAAACCTCCCAGAAATAATCTTCTTTGACTTTGCTGACGAAATCGGTTACCTCCGGTTTTCCTTTTGTTATTGTTCCGGTTTTATCGAATGCAATTATCTTTACCTCTTTCATAGTTTGAATTGCTTCTCCCTTTCTGATTAATATTCCTCGCTTTGCGCCCATTCCTGAACCAACAGTCAAAGCAATAGGAACTGCAAGCCCAAGCGCGCACGGGCATGCAATGACAAGAACAGAAATTGCCGCTCCAAGAGCCTTGCTCCAGTCTCCCGAGAAAATAACCCATCCAACAAACGTAAGTACAGTGAGAACTAATATCGCAGGAACGAAAATATTGGTAACTTTATCAGCAACTTTTTGAATCGGCACTTTTGTTCCCTGAGCTTCTTCAACAAGATTAATAATATGAGCAAGGAACGTATCGCTCCCTATTTTCGTTGCCTTCACATAAAGAATGCCGTCTTGATTAATAGTTGCTCCTATAACTGTATCTTTTATTTTCTTTTCAACTGGCATGCTCTCCCCGGTAATCATGCTTTCATCAATTGCGCTTTGTCCTTTAATGACGATGCCATCCGTGGGTATTTTCTCTCCCGGCCGGATAACTATAACATCATCAATCTTAACTTCACTTATTGGAATTTCAATTTCTTCTTTCCCTCTTAAAACTCTTGCTTTTTTAGCTCCAAGCTCCAATAATTTTTTAATCTCCTGGCTCGCTTTGCCACGGGCTTTAGTCTCGATGTATTTTCCCGCGATGAATATAGCCATAATCATGGCAGAAACGCCAGAATAATCTTGTACATTAATAAAAAATGCTAAAATGCCCGTTGCATATGCTATAAGAGTCCCTAATGCAATGAGAGAATCCATGCTAAAATAAAAACTAATAAATCCCCTTATCCCCGCTTTAATAGTCTGCCACCCAAAGAAAAATATAACAGGAAATCCGATAATCAAAATAATAAGCGAAGTGCGCTCGCCAAAGGGCATAATTTCAAAAAACCTTTCTAATATCATAAGTATTGCAATTGGAACTGCGAATACCCACGCGCCCCAAAGTCTTCGCTTCCAGAGACGCATCTCCTGCTCTTCAAATGATTCTGCTTGGTGTTTGTGTTCCATAAAATTATCCTGCTTGTACTCCAATCACCTTATATCCTGTTCTTGCAACTGCTTGCTTCAATGCTTCTTCAGAAACATTGTCTTCAGCTTCAACAATGCTTTTGTTAGTCATTAAGCTAACCGAAACATTTTTCACGCCTTGAACTTTTCGCAAGCTGCGCTCAACATTTCCCGCGCATGAGGCGCAGTGCATTCCAGATATAGTTATCTTGAATTTTTTCATCTTTTACCTCCATTCAGTTGTCTGTAAAGCCAGAATATAAACAAGACCAAAGCGATGGTTATCAGAATCTGAATCACAAAACCAAAAGAAGGCCAATAGCACCAAATTCCTCCCATCATCCCGCACATCAAATTAGACCCATATCCCCCATATCCGCGACCCATCATTCCATATCCTCCAAACCCTGCAAATCCAAATAAAACTAAAGCCGCCACTATAATCAGAATTACAATTGCCGTTTGATTGTCTGAATTTTTCATTATGTTTTAACAATCTTCTCCATTATTTTTAAAATATCTTGAAAATTGAAGATTTTCATCTCTTGCCCCCCTGAATTTGTTTAGTCATCCATATTATAAACAAGACAAGAGCTATTAAAACTAGAATCATAATTAACCATCCAAATATCCACATGGAACCAAAGCCCCCATAGATTCCACCCATCATTCCGTACATCCCGCCATAGCTGCCATAATTACCAAGGCCCATCATTCCAAAACTGCCTAAAGCTAAAAAAACAAGTAATGCAATTAATACGGCAAGAACGATATTATTTTCTTTATTCATTTTCTTCCTCCCAAATTTTGCCGCATCATCCACACGACAATTAAAGCAAAAACCGCAACAACTAAAAGTTGAATCGCAAAGCCAAAATAACTTCCGTATTGAGTTCCATAAACCGCACTTCCCATTCTGCACCCATAGTTTCCATCATCCAAATCCGCAGACGCAAAGCCCAAACTAAGAAAAAACACTGCTGCCAAAGCCACGTAACCCAAATTTCTCCTAATCATCTTATTCTACCACCACCAATTTTCCTGTGCCCATACCCATGCTGCATGCAAAAATAAATGTTCCGGTTTTTGTCGGCGTAAAAGTTATCTTATCCTGCGGAGTTTGCAAATACTGATGAATCCCAAAATCCCTAATCGTAAAATCTCTCAAACATCCGCCAACGCTTCCATCAAGATATATCTCAACTGGTTGATTAACCTTAACTCTTATCTCTTGAGGATAATAATTGCCACTTTTCATTCCAATAACCACCTTCTGAACATCTCCGTTAGATCCCCCATCATTAGATTCTGTTGAAGAAGCCCATCCTCTGCTATTCACCAAGAAAAATCCAAAACTAATTATTAAAACTATCGCTAACACTGCATACAAAGTCGTTTTTTTCATTTTCATTATGTTTTAGCATTCTCCTTTATAATTTCTAAAATATCTTGAAAATTTATAATTTTCATATTTTAGCACTCCCAATATTTGTATTAAAGATTATGTTGCAGGTTTCATTATTTCGATTGGGGTGGGAAGGGGTTGGGGATAGGGCGAGCATGTTACGCGAGGTAATCTGCAGATAATTTACGAGCGTGACTGCGAGTAGAGTTTTTAACCGATAGGTCAAATCCTTGTGGGAATCTGAAACCTGCCAGAAAGTTAGAGTTGGTTGCAACAAATGATTCGGCTTGTAAGATTCATTAACTATAAGCCGAACTGTCTGGGCGGGCGAGCACGTTACGCGAGAGTAACTCGTAAACAATCTGCGAGCGTGGCTGCGAGTTGGGTGGGTGCAATCAACTCGCAAAAGGACTTTCAATAAATTCATCTTCATCCTCCGCACCCACATCCCCCGCCGCCACCGCCGCAGCTCCCCCCGCTCGCGCCCTGTTGCTCAACATAACTTGCCTTGCTCCCGTCGCTCTCAAGAACTGTAAATGTTCCCTTATACATATTCATTGAACACGCAATGTTGAAAGTCCCCGCTTTATTTGGAACAAACTCCACAAAATTAGAGCTTGAGGTGAAAGTCTTTGAAACTCCAAAAGCAGAAATAACAATTGACTTCGAACAGCCCGGCATTCGCGACAAATCCGCTTCCAATCGAACACGAGCATCTTTCTTCAATTCACTTGGTTCAAGGACATAATTCCCGTTTTCTACATGGAGCTTAACAATCTGAACATCTCCGTTTCCTGCGTTTACAACCTGCCCTGTCACTTTTCCCGAACCCGGAAACAAAAAGAAAACTCCAATTAAGACAATCAAAATCGTTCCAACTGTGTACAAAGTATTTTTCTTTATTTTTACCATGTTAAAACCTTCCAGAAAGTTAGAGTTGGTTGCAACAAATGATTCGGCTTGTAAGATTCATTAACTATAAGCCGAACTGTCTGGGCGGGCGAGCACGTTACGCGAGAGTAACTCGTAAACAATCTGCGAGCGTGGCTGCGAGTTGGGTGGGTGCAATCAACTCGCAAAAGGACTCTCATAACTATCATTGGAACAACAAACTCCTTGGCCCGAAGACCATCAGCCAAATCGTGACAATCGTTAATACAAAACTCCAAAAGACCGTGAAAAACTGATCCTCCCTAATCTCCCTCTTCGCACCTTTAGTTTCAACATAAATCATATAATTAAGTCCAAGCAGTATTGCTCCGCAAACCAAAAAAACCAAGACGCTCGCCGCCTTAAGATTGTCATTGTACATCATAACCGCAGTCATTGCTCCCATCAATCCCCCCATAAACCCAGCCATCATCCCTTCCATCAAGCCCATAACCCCGCAGCATTTCCCGTTCCAAATCCCGAATAGCATTCCCACCGCAACTCCAAAAAATCCCCCATAAAACATTCCGTTAGTCGCACCGACGTAAAACCCTGCAAGAAATCCAATTATCATTCCTATAGTCATTCCAATCATCATTCCTGACATGCAGGGAAATTGCTTGAACGCCCTGACCTGTCGAACTGCTGGCATAACCGCAGCATAACTCAAAACCGCAAAAAACAAATAAAATCCATATTTTGGAATAAAATTCTCAATACTTCTCAAACGAAAATAATAAATAACTCCCAAAGTAATCAAAGAAACAACTAAAGAAACAAAAACCGTTTTAATTAGTTCTCCTTCTGCTCCGTCTCCATTCAATTCTTTGGTAAATTCTTTGAAGCTCATTTATTTCTCCTTTGTCGCGCGGGCAACAAGCAAGCGATAGCGAGCGAAGTTGCTAATAAATCAAAACACCAGTCACAAGAACGGGTGTTCAATTTATGCCGAAAATTTTTATTATTTATCATGCCAATTTCAGAAATCAAAACTACTTAACTCCTTCTGTGAAACTAGTTTCACAGCGATTTAAAAATTCGTAAAGTTCTTAAACCCGTTTTCCGAGAAGAAAATATGGAAAACAAAAATGTCGGCTACCTGCTTTTAGGACTCTCAATAGTTATAATATTTATTATCTTTCTTTTCAACAATGCTATGAAAGTCATAATCGTCGAGCAATGCGGTCCAGTCCACGGCCCAACCTGCGAAATGAACAAAAACGTTGAACAGCAAACCTACTTGTCCCTTGGAATAGTAGCCATCTTAATTATCGCTTCGGTCGTCCTTATCTCTTCAAAACCAAAAGAAAAAATCATAGTTAAAAAAATCAAAGAAAAACAAGTCAAAAAACAATTTAATCTCGAAGGTCTAAGAAAGGAAGACAAGCAAGCATTCGCTATCATCCAAGATTCTAAAACAATATTTCAGGCAGACTTAATTGAAAAGCTCAGCTTCGGCAAAGCCAAAATGTCTAGAGTTCTCGACCGTCTGGAAAACAAGGGCTTGGTTGAAAGAAAAAGAAGAGGCATGACTAATGTCGTCGTGCTAAAAGAAAATTAACAATAAAAGATTCACATAAAAAACAAATTCTCTTCCAGATATTCCCAACACTAACCATTAAATCTCATTATTTTATCGTATTCAGAAAACTTAAGCTATATTAAAACTTTCAAAAATCAAATCCTCGTCGGGAAAATAAATTTTGTCAACCCTGTTTACACCACAATTAAATATAACGGCGGTTTAACTACGCAAGATAGGAGGTAAAAATGCAAAGTCTAAAAGAAATATCTTGTGACCCTGTATGCGGCTTCATGATTCGCAGCCATGAAGAAAGAGAAGTTCTAGACGGAGCTGTGAAGCACGTCAAACACGCCCATCCAGACATGAAGCTCACAGAGAAAGATATAAAAACAAAAATGAAGACTGTTAAGTAAGATGAAAGCAAGAATACTTGTTGTAATAATTATTTTAATAGTGCTAGTATTAGGTGGAATTGCAGTTTATGTGATGCAACCTCAAACTGCTGTGGATTCTCCGTCGGGCAATGGCGGCTCAACAAATAAACAGCCTGACGATTCAACCAACGAGCAGTCTAATGGCTCAGTCAATGGACAGACTCCAGAGACTAACTCCGGAACAGCTGTCAAGCCCGAAACTTATAATATAGCAATAAAAAGCTCCGCGTTCTCCCCTAAGACTCTAGAAATAAAAGCGGGCGATAGTGTAGTCTGGCAAAATCAGGATTTTACCGCACATACAGTAACTTCAAATTCGGGAAGTGAATTAGGCTCCACAAATTTAGCGCAAAGTCAATCATATTCGCATCAGTTCGATACACCAGGAATTTATACTTATCATTGCAGGATTCATTCATCAATGCAAGGCACAATCACCGTCGCTCCCAACCCCGATTATACTCCCAGCTAAAATCGTCCTACAAATATCTAACTTCCTCTTTCGGGAGGCGGAGTTATCAAAGGCAGGCGATTTTCCGCTCCGCAACTATCACACCTCACCTTAGGCAAATCTTTCACTTCAACAATACCTGAATTACTCCTATTGCATCCTCCGCAATCATAATCAACACGCACACCAAATAATAAAGACAAATATTGTAACATCCTTAATGTTCTAGGTCTTACGGCTTCTCTTTGAGTTTCATATTCTCTTGCCATAAAACTCGTTTGTTCAAACCCTATTTAATTCTTTTTACAAAAAATTTCAACAAGTCATACGGCTCCATACCTTTATATAGACACCCAAGTTGAACAAGTCATAGATATTCAGATAAAGAATTAGTTTTCTTCTTCTTGAAATGTTTACAATGAGAAAAAATCAGCCGTGGATTAGACGGGAACCCCTGCAGAAAACCAGAACTTGCCCTTGTGGTGGCACAACCAAGCTTATGTCTAGGCGGAACTATCCTTTCGGAAGAAAGTCAGATAGCGTTCTAATCAGAGGCTACGTCTGTAAATTATGCAGAACCCTAACATTACTAAACAAAGATAGAGGAGGTAAAAGATAATGGAAGGTTCATACGGAAGAAGAAATTTCGACGGCCCAAGAGAAATGCACAAAGCTGTCTGCAATGATTGCAAGAAAGAATGCGAAGTGCCATTCAAGCCAACAGAAGGCAAGCCAGTTTATTGCAAGGAATGTTACGCCAAGCACAGGAAATTCTAATTTTCTAAGTTAATTGATGTGCAAGCGTGCTGGCTGCCTCATGAGCGAAGCGAATGACTTAGTCAGTCGCGCAAGTGCTAACAAGACAGCAGGCTGCCTCGCGAACAAAGTGAGCGACTTTGTCAATAAAACGGCTGTCCTATTGCACATCAAATGATGTTGTGATTTAAGCTAACTCAAAAATATTTTTTATTTTATTTACCGAAAGCTCTTACTCAAACTCTGCGACCAAAACGAAGGAAGCGAATTAGTCACAAACCCTCTGAAATCGTCTGAATAAAGATAAGTCAATCCTTTTCTAGAGCCATATTTCTTAAAGAGCGGTTCAAGCGAAACATAAAGATTGCGTATTATCTTTCTTTCAAAATCCTTCTGCAAAAGCGAACTTGGTTTTAAAACAAGAAAGTCTGCCTGGCGGATAATGTTAACATCAAGGTTAGACGAATTCTGCGAAATAAATAAGATAGTCAGATTCTTGTGCCTTGAAATAAATATCAAGTCAGAAAGAAGCTTATTAGCAATGGACATGGAGTCTCTCGAGCTGAAAAAAATTCCCCCTTCGTCAACAAGTACTATCGCATCATTGTGTATTTCATTTATATTCTCAACAGAAATAATCCACGACGGCAAATCCTCGCTCTTGAAACCCATCGCAAAACATTTCTTCTTTGTCTTTGTATAAATATTCTCCATTAGTTTAATTCCAAATGCAGTTTTCCCAGACCCTCTCGAGCCAAGAATAATTCCTATTTCGTTTTTCGTTAATAGTTTCTTTTCCCATCCATAAAGGTTCCCGGATTCTGTCTCAAGAACTGAAAACCCTTCATATCTCGCGCCCCGCCTCTCCCGAACTTCTTCAACTACTTCCTCGTGATGCTCTTTTCTCATCTTCTTCACGAGCCAAATAATTCCCTTCACAATAAAATACGGAATCTTCACGATGAACCAAAGTGTTCTCCAAAACCAATGGCTTCCCTTCTTCTTTCCTTTCTCTTCTTTGCGCTCTTTTTTCTTTGGCATGTTGTAGATTGGTTCGGTGCACAGGCGCGTTCTACGCACAAGAACAAATAAGACAGCTGCAATACGAAACTGGCTGTCCTATTAGCACCGAACAACTTTATTATTTATATGTAATAACTTAGAAATTTGACAATTTATAGTTTACGCTTAAAAACCTTTTAATTAAATCCCAATATTTCTGCTTTCCTTTCAACATTATACTCACAAGACGGTCTGGTGGGATTAGCATATTAATTTTGGCGGGGGGCGAGCTGGCTGCCTCAACGACTGAAAGGAGTTGACTTCGTCTCTAGATGCCTCAACGACTGAAAGGAGTTGACTTCGTCTCTAGATGCCTCAACGACTGAAAGGAGTTGACTTCGTCTCTAGATG